>OLQL01000162.1_pt1 | contig 73409 bp, 53 predicted proteins | sample 1672971 | NCBI WGS metagenome assembly OLQL01 (sample SAMEA3136742, study PRJEB25190) | human gut metagenome | biome: human gut; feature: human-associated habitat; material: faeces | place: Austria | collected 2013
TTCGTCTATACTTTGGACACCATACTACATGGTATTTACAGGAATAGACGACATTGTTGTTTGATTTATATGTTGTGTTCATATTTATATTATACTATGGTTTATTAGTTAATACAATTACTATTTTGTCCATCTTCAATTACTTGCATAAATTCGATGGACGCGTCTTATATCCCCATAGCTGACGCAAGGGGTTTTACGACGCATTGGATAAAAAAAGCCACATACGTTCCCAAAAATCCTTGGTCACAGTATGCAGCTTATTCAATCATCCACGATCACGTTACCTACGATCCGTACCACAATTACACCTGATCATTCAGCAGAATCTTCTCCATCCAGAAGCGCCTTATAAATATCCCGCTTGGAAACACCACGATCCTTGGCAGCAAGCTTCATGGCATCCTTCCTGGAATTCCCCTGCTGCTCATACATCGCCACATGCTCCGCAATGGAAATCTCCTCCCAGGAAGCACGCTTCTCCGCCTCCATCTCACTGCGGCTCCTGCCCTCGATCACAAGAACACACTCACCCAGCGGCTTCTCATCTTTATAAAAATCCATCAGATCATCGATCGTAGTCCGGAATGCCGTCTCATGCTTCTTGGTCAGCTCTCTGCAAAGAGTCATCCGGCGGTTGCCAAGCGCCTCTCTGAGCTCACCAAGAGTCCGTACAAGCCTGTGAGGTGCCTCATACAGGATAATAGTCCTGGTTTCACAGGAAAGCTCCTCCAGGATCGTTTTTCGTTCTTTCTTATCCGCCGGAAGAAAAGCCTCGAAAGCAAAACGCCTGGTATGCAGGCCTGACAAAGTCAGAGCAGTGATACAGGCAGCAGGACCCGGAAGTGAAGTCACTTCAATTCCGGCTTCATAACACATGGCGGCAAGCTCCTCCCCGGGATCTGAGATACCCGGAGTACCTGCATCTGTGATTAACGCAATGTTTGTACCCGCCAGCAGCTTTTCCACGAGGACATGACCCTTATCGATCTTATTGTATTCGTGGTAGCTGGTCATGGGGGTTTTTATATCAAAATGATTCAGAAGTTTTATGCTGTTGCGGGTATCCTCCGCAGCGATTAAGTCCACTTCCCGAAGGGTTCTTAGTACTCGAAGGGTGATGTCTTCGAGATTTCCTATGGGGGTGGCGCATAAGTATAGTTTTCCGTTTTGTTTCATATTTTCCTCTTTTCTCGCTTGACCGCGGGGAGTTTTTTCCACTTGGCCGCGGGGGATATTTCGCTTAACCGCGGGGGGTTGTTTAAGTTTGGAAACTTTGAAAACCGCAAAGGGGCCGCAAAGCCGCGCCCCCTCTGCACACCCCTTGGGCTTTTTTTAAGTAGTGCAAGGGATTCGTTGTTCTTATTTGTTGACTTGTGTCTGTATGCTTCGGTATTCAGCGCACTACGCTGTGCCGATGTTGTTTTATTTCTTCACTTTCTCTGTAGTTCACTTCCGGCAAGGCGTCTGTATGCTTCGCTACTCAGCGCGCTACGCTGTGCCGATGTTGTTTTATTTCTTCACTTTCTCTGTGGTTCACTTCTGGCAAGGTGTCTGTATGCTTCGATACTCAGTGCGCCATGCTGTGCCGATGTTGTTTTATTTCTTCACTTTCTCAGTGGTTCGCTTCTGGCAAAGTGCCCGTATGCTTCGATATTCAATGTGCTACTCTGTGCCGATGTTGTTTTATTTCTTCACTTTCTCAGTGGTTCACTTCCGGCAAGGTGCCCGTATGCTTCGATATTCAATGTGCTACGCTATGCCGATATTATTTCATTTCTTCACTTTCTCAGTGATTCACTTCTGGCAAGGTGCCTGTATTCTTCGATATTCAGCGCACTATGCGTTGCGATCTCTCGCTTTGAATCTCAGGCGAGGGGAGGCAGGCTGCTGGTGGTGACGTTAGCGGAGCCCCCGTCAGCGAGGTGAGGATAGCTGCTGCCACCGAGCGCACTGTTTGAGCGAAGCGAGTTTGCGCGAATGGCAGCAAACCGGCGCCGCAGCCGAGCAGGGGGCGCAGCGTGTCACCACCAGCAGCCTGCCTCCCCTCGCCGTCCCTTCACCAACCGAAGTACCACAGCCACCACTACCTCCCAGCCATCCAGCGCAGCGCCGATGGCCCAAAACCTCCCGAGCAGCCACCCCAATCTCTCACAACCGGGGCAGCCACCCTAAGCCACAACATCACAACATTCACACCATCCGATACAACTCCAAAACATCCTCCGTATAAACCCCAGGCCGCTCATAAACCACCAGCGGCCGCTCAACCCGGATCCTGGAATTCCCGCCCTTACAAGCCTCGATCAACACCATATTCGGCTCCTTATCAATAAAAGGATACACCAGCTGCATCCTCTTAGGCTCCAGCTTATACTTCGTCAAAGTCGCCATCAGCTCCACAAGCCGAAACGGCCTGTGCACCAAAAAAAACCGCCCCCGGTCCTTCAGGACCCGGGCAGCCTGACAAGCCACATCATCAAACGAACACAAAATCTCATGCCTCGCGATCGCCTTCGGAAGATGCGGATTCGTCAACCCATGCTGCCCGATCATATACGGCGGATTACACGTCACCACATCAAAAGAAGCCGCCCCAAAAATCCCGGCAGCCTCCCTGATATCACCCTCAACGATCCGAACCCTGTCCTCAAGACCATTATACCTCACACTACGGTCAGCCATCTCCGCACACTCATGCTGGATCTCCAGCCCCGTGAAATGCTCCCCATCCGTACGATCAGAAAGCAAGATCGGAATGATCCCCGTACCGGTCCCCATATCCAGCGCAACCTCACCCCTCTTCACCCGGGCAAAGCCAGACAACAGAACCGCATCCATCCCAAAGCAAAACTTCTTCGGATCCTGGATCACAAACAACCCATTCTGAAGATCATCCACACGCTCACCGCAATAAACCAGATCACTTCTCATTCGGCTTCGAATCTCCCTTTTTAACCTCTTTCTCCTCGTGGTCAGCAGAACCACCCTTACCCTTTTTTCTCTTAGGGCGGAACCTCAGATCACGGACCGGAAACTCCTGGATCTCCTTCTCGTCATTCACCTCAACCACGATCTTAACCATCTGCCGGAGAACATTCACACTCTGGACCGTACCCGAAACACCCTGCGGCGTCGTTACCATATCACCGATACCCGGAAGATTCCGGTTCAGCTCCTCATAAGTCTCCTGCTCATTCTTCAGACAGCACATCAGACGACCACAGACACCAGAAATCTTCGTCTGGTTCAGAGAAAGATTCTGCTCCTTCGCCATCTTGATGGAAACCGGCGCAAACTCCGAAAGATACGTATGACAGCAAAGCGTCCTTCCACAGATACCAATACCGCCAAGGATCTTCGTCTCATCACGGACACCGATCTGACGAAGCTCGATCCTGGTCTTAAACACAGACGCCAGATCCTTAACCAGCTGTCTGAAATCAATACGGCCATCCGCTGTAAAATAAAACAGCACCTTGTTATTATCAAAAGTATACTCCGCATCGATCAGCTTCATATCAAGCTCATGCTCACGGATCTTCTTCTTACAGATCTTAAAAGCCTCTTTCTCCTTCTGGCGGTTCTCAGCCTCATGATCCTCGTCCTCCTTCGTTGCAACACGGAGAACCTCCTTCAGCGGATGGACCACCTCGTCCTCCTTCACGCTGCGCGGCTCCAGGACAACACGGCCATACTCCACACCACGGGCAGTCTCCACGATCACATGATCGCCGACCTTCACCTTATAATTCTTAGGATTAAAATAATAAATCTTACCAACGTTACGAAATCTGACTCCAACTACCTTTTCCATTCTATTTCTCCCTAATTGTCAGGAACAGGAGCTCCAGGGCAAGTTCGAGATTAACATTGGCACGGAGACGCACCTTCGTCTTCTCCAGTGCCTCAAGGATTTTTTCGATATTCTCATAAGAACGCTCGCTGGCCTGCTCTCTGATAAAATTAATCTCCTGTTTAAAAACCAGGTTGTCAATTTCCCTTGTTGCCTTAAACATCAGAACATCGCGGAACCAGAACTGGAAAATATCCAGATAATCATTGATATTATTCTTATCAGCAGTCAAAGTCTTGATCGCCTCTGTCAGCTCATAAACCTCCATGGAATTGGCATATTTCAAAATCTTCAGGGCATTGGCAGTCATATCTGCAAACTCCTGAGAAGTCGCAGCCTCCTTCGCCTTGCCGATACTGCCCTGCGCATAAGACGCATCAATCTCAGCCTGATAATCCGGCACCTGAAGATGCTCCATCAGATATTCCTTCACAAGACTGTCATCCACCACCTTCAGATCCAGACGCACACATCTGGAACGGATCGTAGGAAGAAGACTGTCGATATTACTTGTCAGCAGCATGATCACCGCATATTCCGGCGGTTCCTCGATAGTTTTCAAAATGGCATTCTGCGCCTGCACCGTCATCATCTCCGCATCCGGAATGATATAGATCTTATACGGACTGCAGTACGGCTTGATATCCACATCACGCACAACCTGGTCACGCACCTCGTCAATGCTGATGCTTCCAGGCTTCTCATGAGTTACTGTAATGATATCCGGATGATTCTTGCCGATCACCTTCTTACAGGAATCACAAGTCATACACGGTTCAGACTCTCCCGATTCACACTGCAGCGCTGCCGCAAAAGTCCCCGCAAGAAGCTTCTTGCCGGATCCCGGTTCCCCTGTAAAAATATAAGAGTGGGATACCTTCCCTGTCTCTATCGCATTCTTCAAATGCCTGATTATATCGTCATGGCCGATGATGTCATGAAATCCTGCCATAAGAATCACCTCTTTCTGCCTTTTGTGCCCTCCGTTATACCCGGCGGACATCTTTCAACTAATTATAACATAATCTTCTGTATAAAAAAAACTATTTTTCCTTATTGTACAGATTTTATATAATTTACGATTTCCTTCACACATTCATCCAGATTATGATTCTCAAAACGCTTCCATATACCTGCTTTAAGAATATTTTCCTCGGAAAAATCATTCTGGTCTGCAAGAAAACGCCTGCACATCTCCTCGTACTTCGGCACCTCCTGGGTCTTCTCCCTGGCAAGCGCACGCTCCAGACGCTCTCCGTCTTCCACCTCTATATAAATAGGCCACATCACTTCATTGCCGTAATACTCCCGAAGCCTCACAAAAGACTCCAGTGTACCGATTCCCAGATAGCTGTCATTACCCACAGACACCTGCCCGTCATCCGCAGTAAAATATGTCCACGGCCCGTAAACCGTCTGATAAGTACGCGCCTCGATCAGCTTCCCGTTTCTTCGGAACTCCTTCAGTTTATTCTCATCTGCAAAAAAATATTCTCTTCCGTTCTCCTCTCCATCCCGGATCGGACGGGTAGTATAGATTACAAGCCGCTTAAGCCCCAGATTCGGATTCCCCTCCAGCTGTCTGTAAATACTGTCCTTACCGGAAGAGCTTTTTCCCATAATGTAAAAAATCTTTCCCATATGTCTCCTCTGTTACATCTCATTTCTCACAACGCACACCGTCTCACTGGTCTGGTCGCTCAGGCCCTGGACCTCAAAGCCCTGTTCCAGGTATCTTCTCACATTTTTTACGAAATGTCCAGAAATCTGTTCCCCCGGAACGATCAGCGGGATTCCCGGCGGATAAAGATACGCAAACTCCCCGGACGTACGTCCGATACACTCATCCAGCGGACACCGCTCACTCTCCGCATCCATAGCCTGGGAGATCCGCATGATCTGCTTCATTTTTCCGTTTTTCAAAGGCTCCTTCTCCACAGCCTCTTCTCTGTATTTTAACGATTCACGACGGTCAATCTCTTCAATAGCATCACAAAGCCGCTCAAAGCCCTCCGCAGTATCACCCACAGCCGCCAGCGCCAGCACATAATTCTCCGCCTCCATCTCCATTTCCAGATGAAACTCCCTCCGGAGGATCTGGTGCAGCTCCCGGCCGTTCAGCGAACTGTTCACAGTAGAAAGCAATATCTTGGATCTGTCAAAATCAAAAACTCTCTGGCACTCACAAGCCTGCGGCGTTACCAGCCGGATATACTTACACTCGGAAAGACGCCTGCGTGCTTTTTCCAGATTCTCCGTAAACACACGGAACATCTCATCCCCCTCACGCTCCAGCTTATCCATGCACGCATCAATGCTGCTCATAAGAATATAAGAAGGACTGCTGCTCTGATAGATTCCCAGAAAACGCTTCAGTTTTTCCCGGCTCACACGATCACTGCACAGGTGGATCACCCCCGTCTGGGTCAGACAGGGCAGCGTCTTATGCACACTGTTGATCACCACATCCGCACCAAGCTGCGCCGCAGACACCGGAAAATAATCCGAAAACCGAAAATGCGCCCCGTGAGCCTCATCCACGATCAGCGGCACACCATAGTGATGCGCGATCTCCGCGATCCTCGCCACATCCGACACGATCCCGTCATAAGTCGGCGAAGTGATCAGCACCGCCTGGATCTCCGGATTTTCCGCCAGATACATTTCCACACGGCCGGGTGAAATCCCTCCGTTTATCCCCAATTTCGGATCTTCATGTGGATAAATATACGTGGCACTCAGCTCCCGCAGATAAATCGCATGGTAAACCGCCTTATGGCAGTTCCTTGCCACCAGGATCTGTCCCCCCTTATCCACAGCCGCAGACACCGCCGCCAGGATCGCCCCGGAGCTTCCATTAATACTGTAAAAACTCTCCGGCACACCATAAAGCCGTGCGACATCCTCCTGCGCCCTTTTCAAAATATCCTCAGCATGATGCAGGTTATCAAACCCGTCAATCTCCGTAATATCCCTCTCCACCGGAAAATCCCCCTCCACAGCCAGCGGATTCCTCTTATGCCCCGGCATATGAAACGGATAAAAATCACTCTTACCGTACGCTTCCAGTTTCTTGTATAATCTGTCTTCCATAGTTCGTCCTTTCAAAAAATCCACCTCTGTTACTTCCCCCATATCAATATCATAGTTAGTTTCATTATACCTGAAACGAATTTTTCTGTCACTGACGATTATCCATATTTCAGATTTTTGCATCTAAGTCGGATGTATACCGTGGTAAATTTTCGCAGTAAACAGGTTGACAAATTATCATCTCGCACATATAATAATTTCAGAATCAAAAAACACTTTGTGTTTTTGTAAGGACGGCGTTGCGACGGCGTTCTATTTTTTTGCCAAAAAACAAGGAGGGGCTATCACCAGACGATATTCCCCTCCATTTTTATCACATCTCAGCAAAATCGATCCTCAGATCCTCATAGATCCCCACTTTGATCGAATCCTGAAATGTATACTGCTCCGTATCCTCATTTTCAAAATCATACACCATTACCAGCTTCTTCACAGGATCCACGATCCAGTACTCTCTCACACCGGCAGTCCTGTATTTAAACAGCTTGGTATAATAATCCATACGCCTGCTCGCCGGAGAAACGATCTCGATGATCCAGTCCGGAGCCCCCTTACATCCCCTGTCATCCAGCTTATCCGGATCACAGATAACAGAAACATCCGGTTCCACATAAGTATTCGTCTTCTCATCCAGATACACCGCAAACGGTGCGGCAAACACCTCACATTTGCCCTTGTTAGAATCTATATAGTTACCTATCTTTCTGGACAAAATACTTGAAATCCTCTGATGCATCGTATTCGGCGGCGCCATATAATAAATATGTCCATCGATCAGTTCCGCTCTTTCACCCTCCGGCAAAGCATAAATATCCTCTATCGTATAAATTCTTTCCCTCAACAGCGGCATATCTCCACTCCTCTCAAAAGCACCCGGCAGATCATACACCATCATTCCGATCTGCACTCATACACCTGCAGCAGCTCCATCCGAAGCCTTCCCCACAGACTCACACCTTAAACCGGTACCCCACACCCCAGATCGTCTCAATATACTGAGGCTTGGCCGTATTAAACTCGATCTTTTCACGGATCTTCTTGATATGCACCGTAACCGTAGCGATATCACCCACAGACTCCATATCCCAGATCTCCCGGAAAAGCTCCTCCTTTGTAAAAACCCTGTTCGGATTCTCAGCCAGAAAAGTCAAAAGATCAAACTCCTTGGTCGTAAACGTCGTCTCCTCACCATTGACCCACACACGCCTGGCCGTCTTATCGATCTTAATACCACGGATCTCGATCACATCATTCTTATGCACATTGGAACCAACCAGCCGGTTATAACGCTCCATATGCGCCTTCACACGTGCAACCAGCTCACTTGGGCTGAACGGCTTGGTCATATAATCATCCGCACCAAGACCCAGTCCGCGGATCTTATCGATATCATCCTTCTTGGCAGAAACCATAATGATCGGCGTATTCTTCTCCTCACGGACCTGCCTGCAGATATCAAAGCCATCCACCTCCGGAAGCATCAGATCCAGGATGATCAGATCAAACTCCTCCTTCATGGCACGTACAAGCCCCGTATCACCACGGTTCTCGATCTCCACCTCAAAACCCGAAAGCTCCAGATAATCCTTCTCCAGATCCGCGATCGCTTCCTCATCCTCTATGATCAAAATCCTACTCATTCATCGGTACCTCCTGATATTTTCTGAGAACAAAATACATGATCGTTCCGATCCCCAGCCGGCTTGTGGCCCAGACCTTTCCACCATGATCCTCCATGATCTTCTTTACGATGGAAAGTCCGATACCGCTTCCTCCCTTGGAAGAATTCCTGGAAACATCGGTACGGTAAAAACGGTCAAAAATATACGGCAGATCCTTGGCGGCAATCCCCTTGCCGTTATCCTCGATCTCCACCTGGATAAAATCACCCACATCCTTCACCCGAAGCTGGATGATCCCCCTTGGCTTCTCCATATACTTAATGGCATTACTCACGATATTATGGATCACACGGCGGATCTGCTCACCATCCGCAATAACCTGCACACCCTTCTCCACATAATTGGCATACACAAGCTCGATCCCCCTGGTCTCCATCTCAAGCCCAAGCTCCTCCGCACAATCCGAAAAATAATCCTCCACATTCAGCTTGCTGAACGTATACGGAATACGGTTGGTATCGATCTTGGAATAAAAGGTCAGCTCATTGATCAGATGATCCATCTCATTGGTCTTATTATAAATGGTACGCACATACCGGTCCATCTTCTCCGGCGTATCCGCCACACCATCCATGATCCCCTCCACATAACCCTTCACCGCAGTGATCGGCGTCTTCAGATCATGGGAAATATTGCTGATCAGCTCCTTATTCTCCTTATCCATCAGGATCTTCTCTTCCGTGGACTCCTTCAGACGCTTACGCATCTCCTCAAAATCCTGACAAAGCTGGGAAAATTCATCATTCCCCTCAACCTCCAGCACAAAATCCAGATTCCCCTCCTTGATGTTCTTGGTAGCCTTCTTAAGCTTCACCAGCGGAACCGCAATGCTCCGATAGATCCACAGCCCTACGGACAATGCGGTAAAAACAAGGATGATCGTTGCGGTCAGGATCATATCCTTAGCCATCAGCTTCACCTGGCTGCTGGAAGACTGCGGCAGCGAAATATCATAGACCATCTGGCTGGAATCCGAAGCCTGGCTGCTGCTCTCCTGCACATGCTTCGCCTGCGTCTGGCTGAACCCGTACAGACTTGCGGAAAAAAGAAGCAGCGGCAGCAGGATGATCGCAACGAAGCCCACAATAATACGTGTTTTTAACTTCATCTGTATCTCCGTCCTTTATAAATTCACACATTCACATACACGTATTATAACATAAACTATATTCCCTATCTCTAAATTTTCTATAAAAAACCCCATCTTCCAGCATCAGTATTATTCCATTTTGTTCTAAACTATGCTATCATATTTTTGTTGTCCACCCGATACCCGGCAACGGGAGGAGGTGAGTTCTTTTGGAAATTATTATCTCTTTTCTTGTTTCCTGCATGGCAAACATAACTGCCTATTACGTTTGCAAATGGCTAGACGGCAACAAGTAGGACAACGCTAACCTAGTGGTTTCTTGTCCACTATAAAAAATTAGAAGAAGCCCCCGGTATTGGCACTACCGGGGGCTTCACTCTTTGTTCTTTTGGAACTATTACTATCTCTTTTGCCTAATGGCATTATATCATATGCATTTCTTAAAATCAATATTCCTGCCAAAAGGATATATAAATATTTTTTTTGACTCTCTTACAGATACTTCTTCAGAGTCTCAACCTTGTCCAGATGCTCCCATGGAAGATCAACATCTGTACGGCCGAAATGACCATAAGCAGCAGTCTGCTTGTAGATCGGACGGCGAAGATCAAGCATCTTGATGATACCAGCCGGACGAAGATCAAAATTCTCACGAACGATCTCAACAAGCTTAGTCTCAGAAAGCTTACCTGTTCCGAAGGTATTCACACTGACAGAAGTCGGATGCGCAACACCGATCGCATAGGAAAGCTGGATCTCACACTTGTCAGCAAGACCGGCCGCAACAATGTTCTTTGCAACATAACGTGCAGCATAAGCAGCAGAACGGTCAACCTTTGTGCAGTCCTTACCGGAAAAAGCACCGCCGCCGTGACGTCCTGTTCCGCCGTAGGTATCAACGATGATCTTACGTCCTGTCAGACCACTGTCACCGTGAGGTCCGCCGATAACAAAACGACCTGTCGGATTGATGAAATACTTCGTATCCGCATCAACCATATCAGCCGGAATGATCGCATCAAAAACATACTTCTTAATATCCTCATGGATCTGCTCCTGAGTAACATCCGGATCATGCTGTGTAGAGCATACAACAGCATCGATTCTCTTCGGCTTGCCGGCCTCATCATACTCAACAGTAACCTGAGTCTTTCCATCCGGTCTTAAATATTTCAGAGTGCCGTCCTTACGAACCTTTGTCAGCTGCTGAGCAAGCTTGTGAGCCATGTTGATGGCATATGGCATATACTCCTCAGTCTCATTGGAAGCATAACCAAACTGAAGACCCTGGTCACCGGCACCGATGGAATCCAGCTCGTCCTCATTCATATCGTCCTCTTTCTGCTCAAGAGCCTTGTCAACACCCATAGCGATATCTGTGGACTGCTTGTCAAGTGATGTGATAACCGCACAGGTATCTGCGTCAAATCCATAATCCGCATTGTCATATCCGATCTCACGGATAGTATCGCGAACGATCTTCTGGATATCAACATTAGCCTTGGTTGTGATCTCGCCCATAACAAGTACAAGACCTGTTGTAGTAGCAGTCTCACATGCAACACGGCTCATCGGATCCTGTGCCATCATAGCATCAAGGATCGCATCGGAAATAGAGTCGCAGACCTTGTCAGGATGACCCTCAGTTACAGATTCAGATGTAAATAAAATTTTCTCCATGATCTTCTCCTTTTGTAATAAAACAATGGTTATATACATAAAAAACAGCCCGTACAATCCGGACTGTTTAAATTCTGTAAACAATCCTCTTATTGTTCGATTGCTCGCTCAGGTTGGCACCTTCCTGGGTTATCCGGGGTTGCCGTGGCTTCACAGATCCTTTGTATCTCCACCACTCTGAATAAAAGGCTATCTTTTATGAAATTTACTGCAACACATACAATATACTTATCATACCAAAATGTCAAGAGCAATTTTCGATAAAAAATATCACCCGCTGCTTTTTCATCCCCAATACATAAATATTCCAAAAAAAGAACCGGGCATCCACATCGCCCGGTTCTTCCATCGATCATCCTTCAGAATGATCCGTTATTTATTTTTTCTTCTTTCTCTTAACTCCATAAGCTGCACCACCGCCAACAATGATCGCTGCTGCAAGGATTCCAACCCATACGCCGATCGGTGTATCATCGCCGGTCTTTACAGAACGTCTTGCTGTACCGCTGGTATCGTTCGGAGCAGTTCCGCCCGCTGTACCATTATTCGGGATCGGAGTGATCCGATCATTTCCACCATGATTTGCTCCAGGTGTAGCAGTCGGAATCGGTGTCGGCTCGGAAGAAAGACTGTTAGTGATCTCCTTTGTTACAGTATATCGGTTATCATTATTCAGTGTAACCTCACCCTGACCGGTAACTGTATACTTAAAGGTATCATCATCAACCGGATTTCCATCCTTATCCGTCTCCAGAACAGTATACGTAACACTGTTGATCTCCTGATCCTTTGGAAGATCCAACATTACCTGAACACTATCATTCTGTTTCAGAGTCACTACCTTCTCAAGCGTCAGCTCACCGTTACTCTCAGTGGAGAACACACCTGCATAGAACGTATCATCCACAGTAGAAGCAACACCATCGATCATCACATTCTTCTTAATGTTGATAAATCCGTTACGGCTGAATATATCCGGAATCTTTGTATAATAGTTATTTACATAAGCCGCAGCCTCAGTAACACCACTATCTCCACCGATCACAACCTGATTGGACTTCTCTTCATTCTCACCATTCGGCTTCGTTACATCGTAGTAGTAAAAATTCTGATCATCCACCTTGATCTCCGTATTCTGCTGAAGAAGATTTCCATCCTCATCCAGCTCAAATACATAATAGGTGCCATCCGGAACATCCGTCCATGTAGCTGTACCACTGGAAGCATTCTGGATATGGATATCCTGTAAATAATCATCACGGAACGGGATCGTACCTTCCTGATCCGAAAAAACGCCAACCTTATAAGTTACATCCTCTTTCGTTTCCAGAGGAATCACATTCCCGTTATCATCAACATTATAGATCCTCTTCGTAACCTGGATCTGTGTATGCTTCGGCGGATTACTTACAGACTTCGGATAAGCCTGTACATCGTACATCCAGCCCTGCTCCTGATCTGCAAAAGGAACGGAGATCAGCATCGGTGAAACCATAACACTGCTGTTTCCATCTGTCTGCACCACCAGGTACATACCCTCAGCCAGATCAGCGAAAGTCATATTTCCCTCTGCATCAGAGGACTTAGACATACCCCACACATCCACGCTTCCGCTGACGATCATAGCCGCCAGCTTCTCTGCCGCTTCATACCAGCCATCAGCCGTCGTGATGGAATCAAAATCGATTGCTGCGGCAGCCAGTGCCTCATCCAACACGAAATGCACATTGCCATCAAAATTCACACTGCCAACCTTGTAGATCGTCAGCCCTACATCCGGCAGCGGAGTCTGGTTTCCCTCCTCATCCGCCTGCTGAACCGTCAACGTCAGATTACCCATTGTTCCAGCTACATAATCCCCGGCGAAAACCGGCTGCAAAACACTCGTGACCAGCATAGCCGTCAGCATCAGAACAGCCAGAAGGCTCCGGAATATTTTCCCTTGCTTTCTTCTATTTTTCATCGCTCTCTGCCTCCTCTTTCCTTTCTGAAAGCTGCTTCTTTTTCCGTTTTTTGTCCCTATGACGGACGATCAGATAAATCAGCAGGATCAGAACAACAAGCACTGCAGCGCCGCCGGCCAGAACCCTCTTCGGATCCACAACAGCAAGCTTCTGCGGTATCGTTTCGTCATTCTTTGTATCTTCCACCACATATTTCGTCCGCACTCCCCGGACAAGAAGCCTGTGGGTGTTAACTCCATAAGGGGTACACGTGATCAGAGTCACATGATCTTCACCCTCGATAATATCCAGGTCACTGGTCTCATCCGGAAGCACCGTCTTGATCTGATCCACCTTGTAGGCCAGATGCTTGCCAAGAATGTGCAGGATAAAAATATCTCCCTTTTCCATCTGATCCAGATCTGTAAAAAGCTTTGCGTTAGGAAGACCTCGATGCGCCGCCAGAACCGCATGGGTGCTCTTGCCTCCAATGGGAAGACTGGTACCCTCCACATGACCGACACCCTTTTCCAAGACCGTTTTGCTCAGTCCGTGATAGATCGCCAGTCTGGCTTTGATCTTCGGGATCTCGATACTCCCCATCAGACCATCCCCGTTCGGATCCAGAACCCTGTCATAAGGATGACTCAGCTCATAAGTATCCTCTTCCTCAAAAGCATCTACAATGGCATTCACCGGATGCTCGGCATTATACTCCTTCGCCTCTTTCCACAGCCTGTCATAGTCGTTGTCCGAAAGCTCCGTTACCGCTTCCTCGTACTTACTGACCAGCTGGGCATTACGATACTGGTTCCACATATCACTGATCGTGGGATAAAGGAACACACCCGCACCCGCCAGAAACACCAGGGCAATAATGATGTTCAGGACAACATTACTCTTTTTCTTTTTTTTCTTTTTAGCCATAAACTATTTCCTGCGTCGTTTTTTGTTCTGAGCTGAATTGATACCGGCAACCAGGATCACCGCGATCACAATTCCGATCACAACACAGAGAGCAAGCATCGGAAGCGTCGGATTGGTGATTCCGGTAACCTTCTTCTCTGTTTTCTGAACCGCCTTCGCAGCCTTCATCGGAACTCTGTGTCCCCTCACCAGAAGTCTGTGCGTATTCACCGCATAAGGCGTACACGTAACCAGCGTTACATAATCATCCCCATCCGTGATACCCAGAGACTCTGTCTGCTCCGGAAGAACGGTAAGAATCTGATCCACCTCGTAGGCAAGCGTCTTACCCAGCACATGCAGGTAAAAAACATCTCCCTCTTCCACAAGATTCAGATCTGTAAAAAGTTTCGCACTTGGAAGTCCTCTGTGTGCCGACAAAATACAATGGGTACTCTTGCCGCCAACCGGAAGACTGCTGCCGAACAAATGACCGGCACCCTTCTCCAGAGACTCATCTGTCGTGTAATGATAGATTGGAATGCTCACATCGATCACAGGAATCTCCACATACCCCATCATTCCATCACCATTCAGGTTCAGAAGAGACTCATATGTACTGTCCGTCTGGCCATCCCTCACGGAAAAAGCATCCGGCACACTTTCCTGCTTGATCTGTTCGTTATACTCCTGAGCTGCCTTCCACATGCTGTCAATCTTCTCCGAATTATCATCCGAAGAAACACTGCTGCTATAATTACTGATCAGCAGGCTGTCCCTGTACCGGTTCTAGGCATCACTGACCATTGGATACAGCAGTATGGACAACCCTATCAGAAACAGCAAACCAAGTCCAATATAATTTTTCTTCTTATTCTTTCTCATAGGTTTCTCCATACTGTTGTATTACCATTCCGGCCCCCGAAGGGGCCGGGCGGTAATGATTTCTTCAACAGAATAATCAGAAACTATTCTGTCTTAATACTTGCTTTGTCGTTGCTTATAAATAATTTTTGAATTGAATCAATCCGGCAATCAAATGATTACTCCTCAGATCCTTTTCTGCGGCTGATGAAGAAAGCACCAGCAGCGCCAGCCATAACTACAACACCGATGATAGTGAAGAGGTATGTTCCCATGCCACCTGTGGATGGAAGGGAGCTGAGTTTGGTATTCTTAATCTCATAACCATTCGTACTTCCTTCAACTTTAGGAGTCTCAGCATTTGTTACTGTGAAGTTTGCAGCTATCTGACCATCAATTTTTACAGACCATGTCTTCAACATTCCATTATCATAATGAGTTGCTTCAATTACAACAGGATATACCTTAGTATTAATAGAATATCCCGTTGGAGCAGAAATCTCTTTCAGATAGTATGTTCCTGCTGCAAGGCCTTTCATATGAAGTTCTCCATCTTTACCAGAAACTGCCATTCCATTAAATACCTCATTGCTATACTGCGTCTTGCAAGTTTCATCTGTATACAGTCCAAATGTAGCTCCTGAAAGTTTACTAGAGTTCTCTCCTTCACCAACTTTGGTAACGATGCCCTTACCATTTACACTTCCATCAAGCTCAAATGTATAAGTATATGTCTTCTTTTCTGGAATATTTCCATCATTACCATCTGTTTTAGAATCTTTTGTATAATTTAATTTAACACTGTTGATATTTGCATTCTCATTTACTACTGCATTTTCATTTAATTTAGCCTTATAAGTAATGACTGCTGACTGACCTTTATAGCTGTTTAATTTATACGCTTTATCTACTACAAAATCTACAGTTAACTTATTACCATTCTCTGTTGTTGGCTCGGTTAAACTATAATTTTCTGATGATAATGTAGTCAATGTAGTACCTTCTTTAATTTTTACAGATAAGGAATTCTGTACATAAGTTAAACCACTACTTAAAGTATCGACAACATTAAGCTTTGGATAATTACCACTGTAAGCAGGAATTGGATTAACAGTTACTGTGTATTCAATCACAGAACCAATATTCTGTGTTCCGCAAGTCCATTTTCTGTCTTTGTTTTACTACCAGAAATTACTTTAGTTACATTTGGTGCATCACTCTTTTTAACCCAAGTAACATCACTTGTAACCGTTGTTGTCATCGTTACATCACCAGGACTAAGTACGTTCTTACCATTAGAATTTTCATAATTAATGGAAGCTACTGCCACATTATAAACTTTTGCCTCAGCACCTGTTACACAAATAAGATACATTCCAACAGACTGACCTGTTGCTACATAAGAACCATCTTGCTGTTTATCCAAAACAATACCAGCTCCTAAATCAGTTCTTGCAGCAATACCAGATAATTCCTCTACTGTTGGAGACGTCATGTCGTTAAGCTTATACTTATTGTCATATCCTATGAATTCTCCCTTGTTTCCATATTTTGCTTCTACAATAGGATACGCTTTAACACTAATTGTTACATTCTCTTCAGCATCTACGCCTCTTACCGTAATTGTTCCTTTATCAGCTGAAGTTCCCGTTGCTGGTGTTGTAGTAGATACTGTCTCATCAGCAAATACTGCTGTGCACATAGACAACACCATAACCGCTGCCACTAATAATGCACCAATCTTTTTAAATAAATTTTTCATAAGGTTTGCTCCTTTCTTTCTCTGCATTTTTCTTTTTCGCCCTTCATCGGCCATTTACAATTAATGTGTTACGATCTCTTTGCTTCTTCCTCCCTTCGTTTATTATTTATAAACAACAGGAGTGCAGTTGCAAGAATCGCTACACCACTGATTGTAAATCCATAGGTTCCCGGTCCACCGGAGTTTGGTAAGGAATATACCTTCTGATTTTCGATGGTTAATACCGGAGTTTCGGAATCTGTTGCTAAACTCCACATAGGATGTGCGGAATCCTCTATAAGATCTTTTCCTTGAGCATCGGTGAGTGTAACATTTCCTTGAGCTACTTTGAAATAAATCTCACTGGACAATACCATATATCCTGTCGGTGCTGTGATCTCTTTTAATTTGTAATACCCGCTTGTCAGTTTTTTCAATTCAACTGAATTTTCGCCACTATTCAGAACCTCAAAATTATTATAACCGTCTTGTACCGGACTCCAATTACCTTGGCTGTCTTTCTTTTTCAGTTCGAATTTCGCACCGTTAAGATTAGTTCCATTGTTATCTGTTTTCTTAAGATCAAGGTTCGTAACCATCTCATTTATGCAAGAAGCAACACCTTTCACACCGCCACCATCATCTGATGTATACGCATAATCATTCGTAATGACATTAATTCTTTTCTTGTTATTACCAAGTGTAAAAGTAATTGCTCTGTTATTATTATCTGATGAGCTTTGACAATCTGTCTGCTCGTCGCCAGTAGTAACAACATCAAATGCTTGAATTGTATATCCCTCTGCATCTGCTTCCGTTACAGTGTAAGATCCTCTTGGAAGATTCTCTAATTTTGCAACTCCACTAGTCTTATTAGCTTCAACTTTCACATTCAGTGGACTACCAGAAACATCATTTCCAGCAGAATCCTTTACATTAAATGTAAACGTTCTGTCTTCTGTGGACGCTTCTGTCACATTCTTTATAATCTGAATCTGACCGCTGATGACATTGATTTTATAAGTGCCATATAAATTCTCATTATTATTTTTATTATGAGCTTTTTCATTTCCCACAGAATGTGCTATTCCATCACTAGTGGTTGTATTGGTATTGCTATCATTACTTGGCTTTTCAGCGGGTTTATAAATCACTTCCAGATAATACTCTGTAGTATCAGCAGGTGCTGTCTCTATTACGTTCGTTACATCTTCTTCAATATCTACTCTTTTTCCTGATGCATCTATTTTGTACCACTGATACGTGATTCGACCTTGTGCATCATTGGCGCTTATCGTACCCTGTTCATAAGACGTAGTACCTGAAGTATCAAACATCGCATTTTGAATAGCAGCTACTGTTGGTACTGTTGTATCCCCTTTGTAGATAGTGATTTCTTTATTCTGAATCAGCAGATTCACCTTAACGTTTACCGTAGGCTGATCCAATACTTTCTCCAAATCTCCTACGCTAATCTTAGAATCAGGGGAGACGTTGGTAGGAATATTGTTACCACCGATGAAACTATCTTTTGCTTTTACAGTAATGGTTCTACTCCAGCCATTTGTGTTATTTGTCGTGTGTTTAATGGTCTGATCAGTCCACTGTACCTGATAAGTACCGTCATTACGCTTTGTTACAATCCCACCATCATTACCTCCATCTACAATTTCAAATCTACTGTCGATCACATCAGTAATTGTTGCACCGGTAATGTCAACGTTCTTATTAATTGTACTACTGATACTCTGGAAAATTTGTGTAAGCGATGCTGCATCATCTGCTGTTTTTGCGCAATCTGATGATGACGCAATTCCTGGATACTTTTTATTATTATACGTACCACCAGACAAGAACGTCTTCGCACGACTTTCCCCCTTACCAAGTGCAAAGCCTATGGTATATACTGTATATGAATCTTTTTCATTCTTCCCATTTCTTAAGCCTGTTTTTAATTCGCTTGCCTGAGTTTCAGCAGCTTTTTGTGCCTCCTTATCCCAACTATCACCATCGGTGAACAAAACCACATACTTAGGATTTGTATCAACCATAGCATCCAACTTGTTCTTTGCATCCTCAAGTCCTACCGCAGGATCCGTACCTCCATTCGCATTCAAATCATTAACGAAATTTTTAAGCACCGTTACATTTGCACTATCTTCAGTACCTACTTTGCTACCTACTTCTACCAGACTTTTAAAGCTTCCATGATCACCATAACCTTCGCTGCTGAATACAGTAATACCAATTTTACTCTTCGGAGATTTCTCCGCTGTATCATCTATAAACTGATTTACAGCATTCTTAAGTGCATCAAGTTTGGTTTCTGTTGAACTAGTTCTTGTATATATTTTACAATTACTATATTTAGAATCTGTTGCATCATACCACTTTTCATCATCGCGCACAAACCATCTATATTCCTGGTTATTTTTGTCCCATCTGTACCTCATTCCTTTATAAGAACCATCCACATAAATATAATATGATGAGCTTCCAGTATACAACCCACTTCTTACAGTAGATGTATTATCCCCTTTAATATCATACGAATAAGAAGTAATCTTATCTTTCATCGATCCGGACACATCCAATACCAACATGATATCTGCCACAGGCGTTTTCGTTTCAATTACGGGACTTGTACTTGTGGATGTTGCATTAATAGTAATGTCATAGGTTCTCTGATCCCAGTCTTTCACTTTAGCCGTTTTGCTAGTCGTCATACTGGAGTTGATAATTTCCTCCGGAGTCTCATTTACAATCGAAGTAACTGTATTATTTGAACTGTCCTTCAACGTTGCTGTCTCATTGCCTTCCGTTACATCCACTGTCCATACTTCATTGGAAGCTACATATCCATTAGGTGCCTGAACTTCTTTCATGTAATAAGTTCCTGGGAAAAGCTTGTCAAATGTTACTGTTCCGTCTGCTCCAGATGTTGCCATTTTTAATTCTGTTGTACAGGTATCGTCTGTATACAGTTTGAATACAGCGCCTGGAAGAGGGGTATTTCCATCTTTCTTAACTTTAGTAAATGTCAGTTTTGCAAGATCCGTTGTTGTAACTGATGAAACTTCTGCATTTGGAAGTGTAAAGTTCATCTTACAGTTGGATAAACCTGCGCCTCTTTCCAGATAAAGAACTGTTAACGTATGCCATTCTTCTTTCTGATCTGGAGTTAATGAAGCTCTTTTGGCCTCTTTATCTGATGCACCATTCGCATATGCTTTACCAAACAATTTTTCCCATAAATCGACATTTGCAGAGGCAGCATTATGAATTCCACCAAGGTCAATAATAACATTACCATAATCAACTGTACCATCTTTTTTTGTCTTTCCACCATCAAGAACGACCCACATATCATCGTCACCCTTGAAACTGTAGTTCAGATCTCCAATGTAATCTTTCAGCTGGAATCTAATTTCATAACGCATTCCAAAATAATAATTATGAGGACCATTATAAGTCTCATTATTTATGTTCGAATCACTTTTATATTTTTTACTGTACTCTTCATAAGTCACTTCGTCCAACGGGAAGAAGTTATTACCAGTCTCGTAATCATAACCGTGCTCTTTTGCAACATCTTTTCCTGAATTATTATTTACCTCCTTCAGTGTATAAGTATCACCACTTCTTTCAAATCCGAGGTTAAAATCCGTATATACTTTTCTTAAACTCTTCCCTGTTTCATTGTCATTCTTATCTGAATTCACGAATAGACCTGGCTCTGGATAGTTAAATACTACTGAATTATTTTGATCTATTCCTTTTAACAGTCCCTTTATAACTGCGTCTGATTCTGTCCAGTCATTAACAAGGTGGCCATCTTTACTCCACGTGTATTGATACTTATTCCCATACTGATGAGTATAAGCTCCCATTGTTATCCTTTGCGATGAAGCATTACTCGAATAACTGTCATTCTGATTTATTGAAGGATATCCATACTGCCAAGTCTGTTTATCTGCTACAGCTTTTACCGTATAATCATAGAAAGTAGGTTGTCCGACAGTTGTTCCTGTTGAAGGATTATAATATACTTTAACAGTTGCATTCTGTGCCAGATAAATCTTTCCTGAAGAATCCGGAGTTGGCGCTGTTTCCCCGCTATTTGTTATTACTTCTACATGGTCAATATCCCAATTAACAGCTTTCTTACAATTAACCTGCTGGCCAACTGTTAAATTTTCCCACTTATCATCTGCATAAATTTTATTATGTGTAGCATTGTCATAATGTTCTACTGTAACATTAATAGTTCCATCATTTTTTTTATTTACAATTACATAAGTAGAAAAATGCGTAGTCTCGAACTCAACATCACCATTCTTGGCAACGCTGCCATCCATATTTTCAACGTTATCATTCTCGTCTACGTGATATACATCTGCATCCTTGATCTTCTTCTCATCATTCAGAGATACAGATACCTTCACTGTAGCACCTGGCTGAACCTCTTCGCCGTCCACCAGGAATTTGATATCGTAGGCGTGGATTTTCTCAATGGCTTTCTTTTCTTTGATTGCTTCTTCGGTGATCTGGTCTTCGGCTTCCTGACTGAGTTCTACCGGTGTTACGGAAAGCTCTGCGTTGTCCGGAAGGTCTGCCGGATCGGTAAGGGTGACTTTTACATTGACCTCGTCACTCTTGTAATCATATCTGGTGATCTCAGGCTGAATTTCTTCTTCCTGCACATCCTCAGGCTCTTCTGCCTCATCACTGCTGTCAACAACCTGTGCCATATCACTTCTTATGTAAGCCTCGGTTCCTTCCCAGGAAACCTTGTACCAAGTTGCTCCGTCCTCTGCTGTTACGGTATCCAGAAGTGTGAGCTGTGTTCCTGCGTTTACAGTTGCCAGAACCTCTGCCTCGATAGATGGGCTGACACGAAGATTCGTATCGTCTCCCAGAACCTCGATCAGGCTTGTCTCACCATTCTCATCTGCTGCCGGAACATCCTCCGGGCTCTCAATATCCTCTGCCGGTTCTTCCACCACATCCGGATTCTCTGCCGGCGCTTCGGTAGGTTCAGCATCCGGATTCTCCGCCGGAGCCTCAGAAGGCTCTGCATCAGGAGTTACCTCCGGATTCTCTGCTGCCGGTGTCTCAGCTGCATCCTGCTCAGGCTCGTCCGAAATATCCATTCCGTCCGTAAGCTCCTCTGATGCGATAGACGCCTCGTCCTCATTACCGGAAACAGCTTCCGCCTTGACATCTGCTGTCTCAGGAGAATCCCACATAACGGCAAAAACAGCTGCGTTGCCAGTCTCAACCTGAAGTGTCTGGATCTGTTTGCCCTCGTTGACATTCAGAACCTTCAGATCCTCGTTGGCCTGTAAGGTGTTAACATCAGTATCACCGGTACTGCTGTTATAATGAAGCTTCTCAACGGTTACACTCGTGCTGGCTGCATCGGTAAGCTCCGGTGCTGCCGGTGTCTTGTACTCAAAAGTTACTCTGACTCTGCCGTTCGGCTCGACTCTGTTTCCGTCGCCATCAGCAAAATACACATCATACGCAAAAAAACCTCTCAGGCTGCTGCCCTTGTCTGTAGCTGCTGCTGAAAGCTTCTGAGAAACTGTATCATAAGATACGGATGAATTCTCGTTTACGCCGTCAGCCTTCAATGCTGTATTCTGCGGAAGAGCTCCGTCCTCCAGTGCCTCTGCTGTTACTTTAACAGAATCATTTTCATATGTAAGCGTCGATTGCTGCGCCTGTTCCGTTTCCTCCTGGTCAGCGCTGCTTACATCCGGTGTCGATTCTTCGGCCGCTGGTTCAGATGTAATTTCGCCATCTGTAAATATATCCTCCGTTCCATCTCCGAACGCCTCACTCGCGGAGATCGTATATGCACTCGGCATACAGGATACCATCAACGCCAAAGCCACCATAAATGCCAGGAGTTTTCTGATCTTATTATTCCTTAATTTTTTCATACCTTTCCCGCTTTCCTATGTGTGCATTAACGTGTACTGTATTTCTTATTACTTTACTTCTGTTTATATTCCTTTCTCTTAAAAAAGCTTCATGTTTTTAGCCGGTGAGTAAACAGGTTACACCTTTTCAATATTTTACCCTTATGTGATTGTAGTGTCAATATACCAGGCATTTTTGGTAAGGATATTGACATTATCAGATGCTATCGAAAATCAGTCTTCAACTCCTCCTTCTTAACTTACTCGTTTACTGGTTCTTTTCGTCTGATTTCTCCGATAAAATCTGACTATTCGTGATATTTATTATACAACACTACCAGTTGTTTTGTAAGGCCCGTTTTTTCAAAAAAAAGTGCCTCTGTCACTATTTTAACATAAATTTTTTCAGCTCATCCCGCTTCTTGACATTCAGCTTGCAAAAGATATCCGTAAGGTAATGCTTGACAGTATTAATGGAAATCCCCAGATGCTCTCCGATCTCCTTATTGGTCCATCCCCCACTTGCCAGCATGGCAATAGAAAACTCCATCGTCAACAGCTCCCCCGTAACCTTTCTCCGGTTTTCCGGATTATGAAGCGCCATCCAGCCCCTGCTGAAAGAAATCACACCCTCCGTGATCCGCTGATACGCCTCCGGATCCCGGTTCCGGATACAAGCCTCGATCAGCCCCCGCAAAAGCCCATGATGCTCAATAAAAGGCTCCAGAAACCCATCCATCTTCGCCAGCTCCCAGCTCCGGAGCATCTCCTCCTGTGCCTCCTGCTTATGCTTTCGGTTGATCGCACACACCGCCATCATACAGTGGATATACGTCATACTGATCGGATACGACCTATCCGCCATAAACAAAGCAGCCTTACCCATCCCATAAGCACTCCATATCTCCCCGTTAAGATAAGTATGGTGTGCCATCACATACGTGGCAAAAAGCCTCAGCCCCTCAGGAAGCATCCTGCTGTACTCCCCAAAAGCAGGCATCCCATCCGTAGGCAGATGAAGCAAAACCGCCCCCACATACCCCGCCAGAAGACAGGACGCATAAACATCCTTAGGAACCTTCTTCTTCATAGCAATCTTCACACAGGACTGGATCCCCTCCATCCCCCGCTTAGCCGCCGCCACATTCCCCAGCGACAGATTAGAATACCCATACAAAATACACGCCGAAAGCTTCAGCTCAATAACCCTGCTGGACAGATACTCCTTCGTGATCTCACAACACTCCTCAGCCCGCCCCGTAAAATAAAAAAGCTCAGCCCGCGCAATATTCCTCAAATCCACATCCACAAACCCCTCAACAACCTCCCGAGCCCTCCCAGGCTCAAAAGACGAATTCAAAAGCGGCAAAACCACATAATCACACATACAACCCACTCTCCTCCAAAACCCAGGCAGCCCCCAAAAAGACCACCCTCAAAACCAAACCAACAAACCTCCGAAGCCCTCACACAAGCCACATCAACACACATCCGAAGCCCATCACACACCCCTCATCAACATACATCCGAAGCTCATCTCTCAACCCACATCAGCACACATCCGAAGCTCTTCTCTCAACCCTCATCAACACACATCCGAAGCCCATCTCTCAAGCCACATCAACACACATCCGAAGCTCTTCTCTCAAGCCACATCAGCATACATCCGAAGCTCTTCTCTCAAGCCACATCAGCATACATCCGAAGCTCTTCTCTCAACCCTCATCAACACACATCCGAAGCTCATCTCTCAAGCCACATCAGCACACATCCGAAGCTCATCTCTCAAGTCCCACAAAACAGTCACCAAAACTCCGGATATCAATCAACCAGTCAATCAGTCAATCAGTCAACCAATCAGGCCAACCATCTTTTTCCATAATTATAATCCAAAATACTCCAAAAATAAATTTAAATATTACACAAAAACACCACACCCTATCCAAAACAGCCTCTATCCCCAATCCCCTCACGACACCCCCCAAAAAAACTCACCCCACCCACATCCAGCGCAGCGCCGATGCCACACCATCTCCCAACACACCACAAAAAAACTCAGCCCCTGCAGCCGCCCCGCTGGCAGACTGTCCGTTCGTCCCTCCCCCCATTCCTCTCACCCACACAAAAAAAGAGCCCCCAGGCCCAAACACCCAGGAACTCTCCCAAAACCAAACAACATCATCTCCCACTCCGCAACTTCCTCAGCTCCCTCTCCAACCGATCCGCACGCGCCTTCTCCCTCAACGTATTCGCCCACTCTTCACTCCGCCCCTGTTCAATCCCTTGAGTGATTCCCTGGCTGATTCCTTGGGCGATTCCTTGACTGATTCCCTGTTCAATCCCCTTATTAATCCACATCTGCTCAATCTCAAAACTCTTCATATACGCCACCATAACCTTTCCGCCTCAAACATCTCTTCTACCTCTCCGCAGCTTCCTCAGTTCCCTCTCCAACCGATCCGCACGCGCCTTCTCCCTCAACGTATTCGCCCTCTCTTCACTCCGACCCTGTTCAATTCCTTGACTGATCCCCTGTTCGATCCCCTTATTAATCCACATCTGCTCAATCTCAAAACTCTTCATATACGCCACCGTAACCTTTCCATCATCTTTAACAACCCTGACCATCTCCAGCAACTCCCTCAAAACATCATTTACCGCATTCACTTCCCTGGTATCCTCCAAAAAACGAAGCAGCGCCACCAGCTCCTCAGGCACACCCGCACCATCTCCCTTCGTATTCAGAAAAACCGTCCTCAGCCCATCATCATACTCCATCTCCGGAATCTCCTCACACATATTCCGGATCGTATACACCATCCTACCCCGATCAAACGGATCATACGAACAGACAAAAATAACAAAAACCCTCTTAAGCTTCCCGAAACCCTCACCCTTCTTCAAACATCGGCTGTCGATGATCGCATGGTAAAACCGCACCCGCTTCGGCAGATCCTTCAGACTCACAACATCACCATTATTATCCGGCTCAATATCAAAAACAGAAGGATCCGCCAAAACATCCATCAGCTCCTCCTCAGCCAGAACATCAAGCCGCGCCCCGCGAAAACCCTCATCCCGGCCACCAAAAGCCCTCTGCGCAACAACCCGCAGCCTCCCGATCTCACGCCCCAGCACCACCTGCAGCAGCAACCTGCAAAACCTCTCACCAATACCAGGAAACGTCATCACCGCGTTAAACAAAAAATCATCCAGAAGATTCATATCCTCAAGCCGCTTCCTCTGCATAAGACTCCTCCTTTCACTATGATGGCAAAAGAAAAAACCTCACACAACCAACCGGCTCCTCCCCGCCATATTTATACAACCAACCATATGGGGATCAGATAGCCGAACGGCCCAGAATGTTCCCAGATATGTACCTTCAGTATAACCACCACACCATCAAAAGTCAACAAAAACCCTTCGACAAAAACCGCCAAAACCTCATTCCACTGTATCCACCACCCTCCCGTCAGACCACCACACCTCACACCCCCCAAAAAACAGAACGGACAGACTGCCAGCGGGACGGCTGCATGGTCGGGACCCGGTGCGTCGGAGTAAGCCGCTGGTCATACTTGGCGCCTGGGGCTTCTGACGGGAAGGTACTCTGCGGCCACAAGCCGCAGAGTAAGCCCCATCTGTCTGAGCCAGGTACGCATCAGCGTACATGGCGAGTTATGGGGCGCCCTGCACGGCAGAAGACTCAGACGCCTAGTATGACCCGGCGAAACGACCGCACCAGGCACGACCATGCAGCCGCCCCGCTGGCAGTCTGTCCGTTCGTCCCTCCCTCCATTCATCCCTCCCACCCACACAAAAAAAGAGCCCCCAGGCCCAAACACCCAGGAACTCTCCCCAAAACGCAAAACTCAAATATCCAATTATCATCAATCGTTACCAGTTGTCACCAACCATCACCCAACACGCAACCGAAACTTCTGAATCTCCTTCTCACTGGAAACCCTCTCAATCTCAGCCCCAAGACTCCTGAGCTTCTCCTCAAAATTCTCATACCCACGCTGGATATAAACAATATCATCAACAACCGTAACACCCTCAGCAGCCAGCCCCGCAATAACAAGCGCAGCCCCCGCACGAAGATCCGGCGCACTCACACGCGCCCCCGTAAGCTTCCTCACACCATCAATAATAGCAGAGTTCCCCTCCACCTTAATATTGGCACCCATCCGGGAAAGCTCATCCGCATACTTAAACCGGTTCTCAAAAATACTCTCAGTAACAATACTCGTACCCTCAGCCAAAGCCAAAGTAACCGCGATCTGCGGCTGCATATCCGTAGGATAACCAGGATAAGGCAACGTCTTCACATGCGTACGATGAAGCACATGCGGCGCACGGACACGAACCGCATCATCAAACTCCTCAACCTCACACCCGATCTCCTCAAGCTTAGCAGTAGTAGCCTCAAGATGCTTAGGAATAACATTACGAACAGTAACATCACCACGAGTAGCCGCAGCAGCAAACATAAACGTACCAGCCTCGATCTGGTCCGGAATGATCGAATACTCCGTACGATGAAGCGTCTCAACACCACGGATACGGATCACATCCGTACCGGCACCCTTGATATTCGCCCCCATACTGTTCAGGAAATTCGCCACATCAACAACATGCGGCTCCCTCGCAGCATTCTCAATGATCGTACGACCAGTCGCCATAGAAGCAGCCATCATAATATTAATAGTAGCACCAACAGAAACCACATCCAGGAAAATATGGCTGCCATGCAGATTCTCCGCCTTGGCAACAATAGCACCATGACAGATATCAACATCCGCACCAAGAGCACGGAAACCCTTCAAATGCTGGTCGATCGGCCTGCTGCCGATATTACATCCACCCGGAAGCGGAACCTCCGCATGCTTATACTTACCAAGCAAAGCACCCAGAAGATAATAAGAAGCACGGATCTTCTTGATAAACTCATAATCCACGCTGAGATTGCCGATAGTAGAACCGTTGATCTTTACAGTAGACTTATCAATACGCTCAACCTGAGCCCCGATCTCGGAGATCGCCTCAAGCAGAACATTGATGTCCCTAACATCTGGCAGATTCTCGATCAATATAGTTTCATCAGTCATAATGGCTGCTGACAATATCGCAAGCGCCGCATTCTTCGCACCCGCAATATCCACTTCTCCAACCAGAGGATTGCCGCCTTTAATCACATACTGTTCCATAACACACCTCTATTATTTACTCCTCTATGAGCAGAAACTTTCTCTGAATTTACTGCAGGAACAAACGTTCCGCAATACCGTTTTTTAGGTCAGTTGTATATTATAACACATATTTCAGATTTGTAAACAATTTATGACGAAAACCTGTCACAACCCATGACCCGAAACACTCCAGCAAACCGTTTCCACAAGCCAACAGTTACGCCTTATCTCCCCTGTTCTTCAGTGCCTCAAGCACAACCTGGAGACTCCCCTCCAGATCCTTATCCTCTTCATCCACCACAATGTCCGCATATTTCTCATACAAAGGAACACGCTCATCATAAAGACTCGCCAGCGTCTGCCCCTCCTTGAGCACAACACCACGCCCCTTAAGATTACCAAGACGCCTGGAAAGAAGCTCCAGCGAGATCTTAAGATACACCACAACACCCTCAGACCTCAGATGCTGCATAGCCTCATCGCAGTAAACCACACTTCCACCGGTAGCGATCACCGTATTCTCCACCTGGATCGAAGCATTCACACGATTCTCGATCGCCTTGAAGCCCTCTGTACCCTCATCCGCAATGATCTCACTCAGAGTCCTTTTCTCCTCCTTCTGGATCAGAAGATCTGAGTCAATAAACTGGTAACCAAGTACCTTCGCAAGTACGACACCGATGCTGCTCTTCCCCGCACCAGGCATCCCTATCAGTGTAATATTATTCATACTGTATCCTTTCATATTAGCATAACAGCTGCCAAACCTCAACAAACGTTACAGCTCCGCAAAACCTACCGTTTCTCTCTCCCTGCCTTTCCCGACGTCTTTAATTTCCCTGACATCCCTGGCTTTCCTGACACCTTCAACTTCCCTGACATCCCTGGCTTTCCTGACATCTTCAACTTCCCTGACATCCCTGGCTTCCCCGACGTCTTCAACTTCTCTGACATCCCTGCCTTCTTTGATTCCCTGTCTGCTTCCCTGTCTGATTTCTTATCCAACTTCTTCTGCATCTGCTTCTTCTGCTGCTTCTTCTTTACGCTGTAGCCGAAGGTTCCCACCTTCCGGCCACCCGCCAGATACTCCCCATGGGAATAAACCAGAAGACCCGCATCATTAAGACGAAACCTGTTGTTTTTATCCATATAAGCTTCATCCGCATGGACCGCAAGCACATCAGCAAGAAACATATCATGAGACCCCAGCTCCTTCACCTCACGCACCCTGCACTCGATCGAAACCGGAGCCTCCCCGATCATCGGTGCAGAAACAAACTGCGCTTTCTCTTTCGTAAGGTTCAGCTTCCGAAACTTGTCCACATCACGTCCCGAACGGACCCCGCAGAAATCCGTTGCAAACGCCAGCTTCTCCGTTGTCAGATTTATCACAAATTCACCCGTTTTCCGGATCATATCATAGGAATAACGGGAAGGTCGGACAGAAATATAAGCCATCGCCGGATTGGTACACACCGTACCCGTCCACGCAACCGTTATGATATTATCATGCCCCTCACCATCGGTAACACTCACCATTACAGCCGGCAGCGGATAGATCATGTTCCCCGGCTTCCATAACTGTTTCGCCATTTTCCGTCACCTCTTACGCATAATCGCTGTTCATCAGCTGAGCAGCCTCCATCATAGCCGGGATCAGCTGCTTCTTTCTGGAAACCACACCCGGCAGACTGAAGGTATCTCCATCCGGTTTCCGCTCAAAAGCGATCTCCGCCATCTGCTGGCTGCCCTCCCCGTAAAACAGAAGCTCTGTAGACTCCTCCAGGATATTCGTCAGCATAAAATAAACTCTCGTGATATCATGACGGCCACACTCACTCACCATAAACGGCATCAGCTTCTCCTTGATCTCCTTAAGCTCCTCGCTGTCCATGGAACTGATCTGACCCACACCAAAGGAAACATTACCCTCACCGATAAACTTCTTGTAATCCTGATAAAAAATCTCCTCCGGAGACTTATCCTTCAGATTACTTCCCGCAGAAAACATCTCTCGGGCAAACTCCTCGATCTTGATCCCCGCGATCAGCGCAAGAGCACTGGCAGCGATCTTATCCGTCTGCGTACAGGTCGGTGAACGGAACATCAATGTATCCGAAATAATAGCCGCACAGAGAAGCCCCGCGATCTTTTCCGGGATCTCCAGTCTCTGCTCTCCGTAGATCTCATAAAGGATCGTACCCGTACATCCCACCGGCTCATTACGAAAAGCAACCGGCGTCATAGTCTGCAAGGTACCCAGCTTATGATGATCGATGATCTCAAGGATCTCCGCCTTCTCGATATTATCAACAGCCTGATCCACCTCATTATGATCCACAAGAACCACTTTCTTTTTATGCATATCCAGAAAATTACGTCTGGAGATCGTACCGATACACTTACCATGAGGATTGATCACCGGAAACGCCCTGTGACGGTTTTTGATCATAACATCCTGGATATCATCCGTAAAATCCTCGGTATTAAACGTAACCATGTTATCCCGCTTCATAACAAAGCTGACCGGAATACTCTGGTTGATCAGACGCGCAATATTAAACGTATCATACGGAGACCGGATGATCACGATATTCTTCTCATGAGCAAGCTTTATAACCTTCTCGGAAACCACGATATTCAGCCCCACGATGATACAGCTGACATTCTGGCTGATCGCCTGAAGATGATCCTCCTCACGGTCACCCATGATGATCATATCATCCTCCTCAACGTAGCCCTCCAGCATCTTCGGGTTGGCAGTACCGACAAGCACACGCCCCTTCACAAAATATCCGTGTCCGTTACCTTCCACCACTTCACCGCCAACAGTCTCGGCAATTCTCTGATACTGCGTCCTCGCATTGGAAAGAAGATAACTGTCTGTAGTATCCATATAGGTCTTTGCGATATCACCAATCGTCACAAGCCCCTCCAGACACCCATCCTTATCCCGGATCGGAAGAGAAACGATCCCGTTCTCCTGCATCAGATCCCAGGTATTCTTCAGCGACATATTCTTATCCGCCTGCGGACTGGTCCGGATATCCATATCCTTGACCTGCGTACCGATATTTCCCAGATAAGCCGGCGGCTGTACGCCAAAACGGTTCAGCACATACCTGGTCTCCTCATTGATCTGCCCCGCTCTCTTCGGGATATATTTTTTATTCTGCGTAGTTCTGTTCTTAATATCCGCATAAGCAATAGCCGAACAGATGGAATCCGTATCCGGATTCTTATGTCCGATTACAAATATTCTCTCCGGTTTTTTCATACACATCCATCCTTTTTCATCCAAAATAATCATAATTTAATATTTGCAAACAAAGCACCCAGGGAAGTAGTAGCCTCCTCCCCCGACTCCGGAAGCTCAAAAGACTCCTCCTCAACCTCCTTAGCCATCAGATCCGATGCCTCTTTAATACTCAGGCTCAGCTTACCATCCTTGATCGCGATAACCTTCACCTTAACCTTATCCCCAACACTCAAAACCTCAGAAGGCTTCCGGATCCTCTTCTCACAGATCTGAGAAATATGCACCAGCCCGGAAACCCCGTTCCCAAGCTCCACAAAAGCACCATACGGCTGCAAACTCTCAACCGTACCCTCCGTCACAAAGCCAACCTGGATATTGGAAATCTTATTCCGTTTCTCCACCTCAGCCCTCTCACGAAGAATCTCCCTCGCCGAAAGCACCAACCTCTTCTTCGCCTTATCAACCTCGATCACCCGCACCTGGATCGGCTTATTCAGAAACACCTCAGTATCCTCAACAAACTCCAAAGCAAGCCTGGATGCCGGAATAAAACCACGGACACCCTCAACATAAGCAATGGCACCCCCGTTAACGATCCCCTTCACAACAACATCCAGCACCTCACCCGAATCCTGAAGCTCCTTCAGCCTGTCCCAGGCAAGCACATCCGCAGCATCCGCTCTGGAAAGAAGAATATTCCCCTGACCATCATCCCTGCGAAGAACCATCGCCTGAACCTCATCCCCCGGCTGAACAGCCTCTTTAATATTAAACCCCGGCACCCGGGAAAACTCCTCCACCGGAATAAAACCCTCAGCATAAAACTTAAGGTCAAGAACAACCCCCGACTCATCCACACTCACAACAATCCCTGAGATAATATCACCCTCATCGATCCTCTTAAAAGAAGCCTCCAGCTCCCTCTCAAAATCCTTCATAGACTCCGCCATATCCAGACCTCCCATTCAAACAAAAACCCAACCACCGCCGCCCCAAACCAGACGACAGCACTATAATCCTAATCATTATAGCATGCACACCCCACCCGCGCTATATTTTTTGCACTGGAAATTTCTTAACCCCTTTATTTCTCTCCAACACACAGGACAGACTCAGATCAGCCCATTTATCACAACCTTGATGCTTTCTTTATTTCTCTCCAAGATGCTTTCTTTGTTTCTCTCCAACGCACAGGACGGACTGCCGGAGGGGCGGCTACATGGTCGGGACCCGGTGCGTCGGAGTAAGCCGCTGGTCATACTTAGCGCCTGAGGCTTCTGACGGGAAGGTACTCTGCGGCCACAAGCCGCAGAGTAAGCCCCATCTGTCTGAGCCAGGTACGCATCAGCGTACATGGCGAGTTATGGGGCGCCCTGCACGGCAGAAGACTCAGACGCTTAGTATAACCCGGCGAAACGACCGCACCAGGCACGACCATGCAGCCGCCCCTCCGGCAGTCCGTCCGTCCCTCCCTCCCTCCATCCCCACCCACAAAAAAAGAGCCCCAAAAAGGCCCAAAAACGAGGAGTGCCCCGGTAGTGGCTTACCGGGGCGATTATTATGAAAAAAATTGTATGTGTAATGATACAGATACACACCATTACAGCGTCTTTCGTAACGTTCTTTCGAACTATCCCTATACTACCAGACAAATATGAACAAACAATGAACATCTCGTAAACAATTAGCGCATTTGCACAATTTTTCCCAAAACACCCTCCCCCAATTTATAAAAACACCACATTCACAAACAAAACCAAAACCCTAAACATTGTACATATTGTACATCTCAACCAAACAAACCAACAACAACCCCAACAAAAGAGCCACAACCCTCACCCTCTAACTCAAACACCATCTAAAACATCATCAAAAACACCAGCCATCACAAACCATCACCGCCGTGAAAGCATCCCCTTAATAAACTCAACCGCCTTCTCAAAAATATTCTTCACATCAGACTTCGTAACACCCATATCCTTCAAAGTACTATAAGCATCACTCACATACCCCTTGATCTGATCATCACTCATCTCGATCCCACGGAACTTACTGATAATATTAACCAGCGAACTCTTATCATCCTCATTAAGACTCACCCCAAAATGATCCGCAGCCTCATCGATCCCCTGAGAAATCTCATCATCCGTGATCTGGTTAGAATCAAAAAGCCCCTTCACATAAACAATGATATCCCCAACCTTATCCGGATCAGAAGCAAGAGACCCAACCTCATTATCCTTCAGAATCTCCTCCGCCTGACTCATAACAGAACTGGAATCAGACGCCATAACCATCATCGGAGATGTACATGAAATAACACCTGCAATAACCAAAGCTGTAACCTTGTTCAATCTTCTCATAATATTCAACCTCCATACGGGCACCAGCCCTTATCAAAAATTGCCTTTTACTATTTTTAACTATCTTTTACTGCCTTTTTATTACCTCATCATTACCTTTTCGACGCCCCTCAGTATACCACACACCCCCACCCCTCTGTAAACCGTAATTTTCCCCATTCCCACCCACACCATTCAGACTTTATGTCTATTACCAAAAATATATTCACAATATTTTCATATTTTAAACAAACTTTCCTAACATCTCATCAGTAAAATAAAAAATGTAAATTTTTCATTACTTACTTATGTCTGACACCTCAGACATAACCTCCTTTCTATGACAAATATATAGATCCGGACAGGAAACCTCTCCAACATTCCCGTCCGGAAACGCAAAAAGAACCCGGAACAGCTGCCCGGGCTCTTTTTGCGTTTATCATATATTAATTTTTCTCATCATAAATACAGTTGGCAAGCATCGCAAACTGCTCCAGTGTCAGCGCCTCACCCCTGATATTCAGCGGAAGATCACACCTGTTGAACACATCCTCGATCTCCTCCTTACTCAGGGAAAAATCTCCGGAATTTCTGATCCCGTTCACAAGCGTCTTTCTCCTCTGGTTAAAAGATGCACGGATCAGACGGAACATAAGCCCCTCATCCTTCACATCCACCGGCGGCTTCTCATAACGCGTCAGCTTGATCACCGCACTTCCAACCTTCGGCCGCGGCATAAAACAGTTCGGCGGTACATTCGCAACGATCTCCGGCTTCGCATAATACTGCACAGCCAGGGAAAGCGCACCGTAATCCTTGGTACCGGGACCAACCTGCATACGGTCTGCAACCTCCTTCTGCACCATGACAGTGATCGAATCCACAGGAACATTCTTCTCAAAAAGCCCCATGATGATCGGAGTCGTAATGTAATACGGCAGATTCGCAACCACCTTCACAGGCTTACCGCCGTTTTTCTCATCTGCGATCTTTTTGATATCCGTTTTCAGGATATCGTTATTGATCACGGAAACATTATCCCAGTCCTTCAACGTATCCTTAAGGATCGGGATCAGCGAACTATCGATCTCCACAGCAGCCACCTCTCTGGCAGCCTCCGCAAGATACTGGGTCATAGTTCCGATACCCGGACCGATCTCCAGTATAAAATCATCCTTCGTGATACCCGAAGACTCAATGATCTTTTCCAGAACATGCTCGTCGATCAGAAAATTCTGACCAAACCTTTTCTGGAAAACAAAATGATACTTTTGAAGGACTTCAATGGTATATTTCGGGTTACCAAGATAAGGTCTGGCCATATTTTTTACCTCTGCTTTTTCTTATTTTCAGCTGAAATCCTTTTCAAAAAGTACCGTGTAGCCATCACGGTCCACACGCTTCTTGGAACGCTTGAACAATCCGCTCTGAGCTCTCTCCATAGCCTTATCCAGCATGGTCTTCACAGTACCGATGCACATCGGCTGATCCTCCTTCTGGTTGATCCCGATCAGATTATACAGAGCAAGCATGCCCATCTGGTCGATACGGAATCCATTCTCCATGGTATAGACCTTAGCGAAATTAACAAGTTCATCGTTTGTAAATACAGGAATGTTGATCATGGATGTAAACTTCTTCGCAAGCTTCGGATATCTCGCGATCAGCTTACGCATACCGATCTTTTCATCCTCCAGGATCACGATCATTCCCTTTGTGTTTCCGGTCATAGCTTCCTCAAGCTCATCTGCTGTTTCCTGGGAAAGCTGGTTTGCATCCTCGATAACAAGGAAACCGCCGGCAAGCTTGGATACGATCTCCGGAATATCCTTTCCGTTGAGATCATCCGCAAATATATAGGCAACCTTGGAAGCCTCGATATTCAGCTCTTTACAGATTGCCGGGATCAGACTTGAGATCAGTCTCGTCTTACCTGTTTCTCTGCCGCCCATAACGATCACATTTCCGGTCTGGGAGGTCTTGTCTGCTGCGCCCATCTGCACATCGCAGAGTACATCAAGCAGCTGTTCCTTCATTCCGGGAACTGTAACAAAATAGGTGAAAAGCTGTTTCTCTTCATCTGTGAGCTCTTTCTTTCTGGAAACGATCTTTGTAGGATCCTTTTCCGGATGGATCGTAGCGATAAATTTCTCAAGCTGCTCTTCCTCGCTGAGCTCCTCTTCCTCATCGTCCTCTTCCATGGCTTCATCAGAATCATCACCGATGAGACTGCTGATAAAGTCATCCTCATCCTCGTCATCCTCTTCCTGGACTTCAAAGGCGTCATCACTGTATTCTTCTTCCTCATCAAGAAGATTTTCCTCTTCCGCTGCAGCCACCGGTTCCTCATGATGAAGCTTCGCTGAAGGCTCTGCTGCCGCCTTCTGCACCTGCTCCTCAGATTCCAGTGAAGGAATCTCCGGAAGCACATCCTCTTCTTCCACCGACTTCTGTACTCCTGACGGACCATTCAGAAACTCTGCTTCTGCAGCCTGAAGATCCTCCTCAGTAACCGGCTCCTCATCCTCATCAAATACGATATCCGGAAGTCTGGTATCGGAAGTCTCCGTTACCTCTTCCTCCTGCTGAGCGGAGATCTGCGCCATGATATCCTCGATATCTGCCGCATCCGGCTCCTCCGGAACAAATTCATCAGCCGCAATATCCAGATCCTCAATACCTGCCGGCTCTTCCGTTACGTCGGACTGCTGGACATCCGGAGATTTCTCTTCCTCCGGGATATCGATTCCCTGCTGTGTAGCTGCTGCCAGAATAGTATCCTCCAGGTTGAAGTCCTTATCTTTATCCTTCCCGGACCTGTCACCTACAGATGCCGCAATATCCTCGATATTTCCGAAAATTCCGGACGCATCCGGGATCTCCGCGGAACTGCTTGCATTCTCCGGGTCCACATTGATCATGGACTTCGGGATCTTCAGCTCCGGCATACGGATCGTTGCGGAAAAATCAGGCTTGCCTTCCTCATTAAGCGGAACCCCTGCAGGCTTCTCCTCACTTTCCTCATTTCCGGCAGCCTTCTCCTTCATGATCTCTGCAACACTCTGGGACAAAGACATCTCTGTAGCTTTCTCAGCCTCAGCTTCTTCCGCTTCCTGATAAGCCTCTTCTTCCTCTTTATCCTGCTGTTCCTGAGCCTGCAGCTTCATACTTCCGGATGACAGGTTCTCAACACCGGATGCCAGCGGGATCTCATCCGCTTCCTGTCCGGAAAACTCTTCCTGCTCTTCAGAAGGCTCATCCGAAGCTTCCTCACTTCCTTCTGCTGCTTCGATCTCCTCAGAATCTGTAAACTCCTCTGACGGTTCTGCTGCCACAGCAGTCTCAGCCTCCGGCGCTTCCGCCTGTTCCGTCACCTCCTCAGAGCCTGTGGAAACCTCATCCTGCTCTTCATCCTGAGCAGCTTCTTTTTCCTCCATATCCTCTTCCGCAGATTTCTTATGTCCGCCAAAGATATCACGGAATCCCTTGGAAAGCTTCTCCTGGAATGTCTCCGCACTGTTCAGATCCCGCTCATCATCTACCTGGATGGTATCTGTGACCGGTTTTGCCTCCTCATACTCGCCGGATGCTTCCTTGCTCTCCCTGATCTCCTGCGCCTTTTCCGGCGGGATCAGCTTCGGGATAAAACGCTGTTCGTATTTCTCTTTCTCTTCGCCAGTGAGAACACCCATCCGCTGTTTCAGGTCAAGGGCCTTCATCACATAAGTTCCGTCATTGAACCAAAGGATCATCTCATTGCAGAGATCCAGGCACTTCTGCTTGTCTCCTGCCTTGTAATAGAGCTTGGCCAGCTCATAGGACCAGCGCTCCGTAAATTCCTTCTCCTTATATTCCTCAAGAATACGGATCTGTTCATTCAGAGATGCATTCTTCGCTCTGGCGATCTTATATTTCAGTATATACTGGCTGTTATCATTACCTGCCACTTCTCTGTATTCATCAAAGAATTCTGTGGCTTCACTGATCTGTCCCATTTTCAGGGAAACCTCGATCAGACGGTAAAGTATGTTCTTGCCGATCGGCGCTCTGTGGTAGGCAAGAAGAAAAATTTCCTTGCTCTCTTCATAGCGCTTGTTGGCCGCGTAGATCTCGCCCACTACACAAAGGGTACGGACGTTTTTCACACGACGCCAGTCAATGCTGTCCACAATCTGCATGGCGCCTTTGTAATCCTGGGTCTCGACCAGCTTATTGATCTGTCCCAGCTTAACGCGAAACTCCTCTTTATCCAAAATATTCACCAACTTTCCATAATCAGAATCAGTTTACCATATGCATACGGGCTTGTCAAAACCCTTTAGGCATATAAACATGCCCCTTTACCACCTGAAAAACCCTGTTGATCTTGAACTGATGGCTGACAAAATCATCCAGTCCTGTACAGGTGATCAGAGTCTGTATATCGTGGATGCTTTCCAGCAGATATGTCTGCCTGCTGCTATCCAGCTCCGAAAGAACATCATCCAGCAGAAGAACCGGTGTATCCCGGATCTTTTTCTTCACCAGATAGATCTCCGAAAGCTTCAGGGAAAGGGCCGCAGTCCTCTGCTGCCCCTGGGAACCATACCTCCGGATGTCGATCCCGTTGACCTTTACGCAGAAATCATCTCTGTGCGGTCCCACGGAGGTCAGCTTCATCCGAAGATCCCGCTCCCGGTTCCTGGAAAGCTTATCCTCAAACTCTGCCGCCGTCACACTTGGCTCGTACAGAATCTCCAGCTCCTCGATCCCGCCGGTAAGGCCTTTATGAAGCCCCCTTGCGATCTCGTTAAGCTCCTCCACAAAGGCTTCCCGCTTCCCGATGATCTTCTTTCCGTAATCGACCATCTGCATATCCCAGACATCCAGGGTACTTTTCAGCCCGGGGTTCATATAACAGTCTTTGAGAAGACGGTTTCTCTGGTTCACGATGTGATTGTAGCCGGCCAGCTCCGTGATATAAACACCATCCAGCTGACAAAGCTCCGAATCCAGAAAACGTCTTCTCTCTCCCGGTCCATTCTTGATAATATTAAGATCCTCCGGAGAAAAAAACACCAGATTCACCACCCCCAGCAGCTCCCTTGCCTTGCGGATCGGCAGCCCGTTGATGGCAACTCCCTTTGCTTTGTTTTTCCGGAGGTGCATGTCTATTTTGTATGAAAGATCGCCCTTCTTCACCATCATTCGGATATGGGATTCCTCATTCTCAAAGCGAATCATCTCCCGGTCCTTGCTTCCCTTGTGGGATTTGCTGGTACCTGCCAGATAAACCGCCTCCAGGATATTGGTCTTTCCCTGGGCATTGTCGCCGTAGAGAATATTGGTGCCCTGATCAAAATTCATCTCCAGCGACTCATAATTCCTGAAATTATTCAGTCTGATGGATTCAATGTACATTCCTTCACCCGATCACATAAATATCTTTTCCATCGTAGGAAATGGTATCTCCAGGATGGATCTTGCGGCCACGGCGGTTCTCCACCTCACCGTTTACCAGTACCAGACCATCATTGATGGCATATTTCGCCTCAACGCCGTCCTCCACAACACCGGCCAGTTTCAGCGCCTGACCAAGCTTGATAAATTCGTCTTTAATTCTGATCTCCAATTTTTTCTCCTCTTATCTCCGGGGTATTTTCTCCGTCAGATCGATCTTTTCTGATCTCCTGGCGGTATTTAAAATCCCCCAAAATACAAATTTCACCGGAAGGTGGTAATTTAAATACCCCCTTCCAGCAGTTTACGCATAAAACAATTTCCAGAACACGATCGCATTCCCATGCACAATCGGTCAAAAACGGTCACATTACCCCAGGTCTTATCTGGCCTGATTCTGGTTGATGTTTACAGGAAGGATCAGGTAAGTATAGTTCTCCTCATCGTCACGGATAAAGCATGGTGCCTTCGGATTTACAAGATAGATCGTCACGGTTTCATCATCAATAACACGAAGCGCATCGATCAGGAATTTCGGGTTGAAGCCGATCATGATATCCTTACCCTCTTTTTCAATATCGATCTCTTCATTCATGGAACCCATTGCAGAATCAATGCGCAGCTCCATATCATCGTCTGTGATGTTGATGATGATCGGTTTTTTATCAACCTCACGTACCAGAAGTGTGGCACGGTCGATACAATCCAGGAACTCTTTTTTGTTGATCTTCAGTTTTGTCTCATAATCACTGGAAAGCATCTGGTCAATTCTGAAATATTCTCCCTCGATCAGTCTGGAAACTACCATAGTCTGATCAAATTCAAATAAAATATGGTTTTTTGTAAAGTAAATGCTGACCTGATCATCCACTTCTCCGGAAAGGATCTTGCTGACCTCGCTTAAAGTTTTGCCCGGAACTACCACCTTACGGTCAGAATAATCTTTCTTAAGTAACATTTTGCGGATAGAGATACGATGTCCGTCTAGAGAAACTACCTTCAGACAGTTATTTTTGATCTCAAAAAGCTCACCGGTCATAAGCTTATTGTTTTCATTTACAGCAATCGAAAAAATAGTCTGGCGGATCATTTCTTTCAGTGTGTACTGAGAGATCGTCAGCGGTTCATCCTTCTCGATCATCGGTAAATAAGCAAAATCTTCTCCTGATTTTCCAGGGATATTGAATTTTGCTTTTTCACAGGTAATGGTTGCTGCATATTTATCATCGGTCTTAATGGTAACATCATTATCCGGAAGTCGTCTGATGATTTCATAGAAGATTTTTGCATCAAGAGCAACTTTACCTTTTTCTTCAATAGTACCCTCAACGATGGTTTCAATTCCCAGCTCCATATCGTTGGTGGTAAATTTGATCTGGTTTGTGGTTGCATCCATGAGAATACATTCCAGGATTGGCATTGTGGTTTTTGATGGAACTGCTTTGAGTGCGATACTTACACTTTTTAATAGACTTGATTTGGAGCAGATGATTTTCATAGTGTGTATAACTCCCTTTCTGAACAATTTGTGGTTTTTATAAATATATTTATAGAAAAAATCCGCAGTAACCGCCGTAGGGGGCCAGATTTTGTGAAAAACTCCCGCAGGCCTGATGTTTTCAGGGGTTTTCCGTTGGGATAACTTTGTGTAAAAGTGGTATTTTCGCATGTGAATAACCCGGGGATAAAATTACCGCCGCGTTTTGGCAAAAAAGTTGTACACATCTCTCCACATACAATCAACACGTTATACACCAGTAATGTGGAAAACTTCCCTAACCTTGTGGATTAATCTTCTTTTTCAATATATCAATGGTATTTTTTAAGTTATCGTCGTTCTGCAATTCGTTTTCGATCTTTTCGATACCGTGCATAACGGTGGTATGGTCACGGTTTCCGAGCGCTTTTCCGATATTTTTCAAAGGTGTGGATATGATCTCACGGCAGAGATACATGGAAACCTGGCGGGGCATGACGATCTTGGAGTTTCGTTTGTTTCCGCTTAAGTCCGCAGGTGTGACTCCGTAATGCTCTGCAACAACGGAGATGATGTATTCCGGTGTGATCACTTTTTTCTCATCCGGAGAAATAATATCCTTCAGTGCCTGCTCTGCCAGCTCCAGAGTTACTTCCTTTTTCTCAAGCTTGGCTCCGGCCATGACCTTGTTGAAGGCACCTTCCAGCTCACGGATATTGGATTTGATATTGGTAGCGATATATTTGATAACATCTTCACTGATGTTGTAGCCGTTCATTTCTTCATTTTTATGAAGGATCGCCATTCGGGTTTCGTAATCAGGCAGCGTGATATCTGCGATCAGACCCCACTCGAACCGGGAACGGAAGCGCTCTTCCAGGATTTCCATATCCTTCGGTGGTTTATCAGAGGATATGATGATCTGCTTTTTGGCACTGTGAAGACTGTTAAATGTATGGAAAAATTCCTCCTGTGTGGATTCTTTTCCTATAATAAACTGAATATCATCGACAAGAAGAACGTCGATATTTCTGTATTTTTCACGGAATTTGCTCATTGCCGTGTTATTTCCGTTTCGGATGGTTTCGATCAGCTCGTTGGTAAATTCCTCACTGGTTACATACAAAACACGGCTGTTTTCGTCGTGTTCCAGAATGAAATGAGCGATGGAATGCATAAGATGAGTCTTACCAAGACCGGCTCCGCCATAGATAAACAGTGGATTGTAGGTATCTCCCGGTGATTCGGCAACTGCAAGAGCTGCGGCCTGGGCGAATTTGTTATTACTTCCTACAACGAAGGTGTCGAAGGTGTATTTTGGATTTAAATGCGCCTCTTCGTAACGTGTATCCTGAACCTGTTTATCATAAGAAGTGTTTTTTTCTGTTTTTTTGGGGAGATCTTTTTCCAGAACGAAGCGAACCTCGCATTCTTCCATGCCTGTCAGTACACAGATAGTAACCTGGAGGGGTATTTTGTAGCGTTTACTGATGTAATTGACTCCGATCGCTGCCTGTTCAGAGGGAACAACCACTGTTATCAGCTTTCCGTCAACCTCATAAACTTTCAGCGGCTTGAGCCAGGTATTAAAAGGGACATCAGTCACCTCATATTCAGATTTGACAGTTTGCAGGATCTCCTCCCATTTTTCAATAACAGCGTCCATTTTTTCCTCCCATGAGTATTATAATAACCCCAGTCTGCGACTGGAGATAGATATCCTTTTATATATTACAATGAAAATGGGGTTTTCGCAATGGAAAATCCTTGAGATTTTGGGGAAAAGAATGTGGATAATGTGGGGAAATTACTGTGGATTAGGGTGGATTATTGTGGATAAGAGTCCTGGAGGTTTCCATAAGTCGAGAATTGGTGGAAAATGTGGAAGAATTATGTGTATAAAAAAATCCACCTTAAAAATACCGCAAATAAAGGGTTTTTTTGAAAACGATGTGAACAAACCCTCCGAAAAAGTGGATAGATTTCCGGTCAATCCACAAGTTATCCACAAGTTATCCACAAAATGTGGATAATGTTACGTAAACCATAAGCGCTTTCCACATAAGAGAAAAAAATAAATACCGTAAGGTGGGGGTATTTTATAGAACCCTTGATTTTATCGGGTTTTTTGCAATTTTTACTTGACGAAAAGGAGGTTTATTTATATAATTGAAACGATGTTCTGAATGATAAGTTATTTCATAACAATTAAAAATAGATAAAGGAGGTGCTTTACCTATGAAGATGACATTTCAGCCAAAAAAGAGATCCAGAGCTAAAGTTCACGGCTTCAGAGCTCGCATGAGCACAAAGGGCGGACGTAAAGTATTAGCTGCAAGAAGATTAAAAGGAAGAAAACAGTTATCAGCATAAGCTGCAAGACCGCATTTATGTGGTCTTTTCTTCTATCCGGAGAAATATCCGCGCAGGCGGAATCTAATTAAGGAGGATTCGTTTGATCAGATCAGAGTCCTTAAAGAAAAATCAAGATTTTAAAGTTGTATATCAGAACGGAACATCGTACGCAAATCGGCTTCTGGTGATGTACGTGCTGAAGAATCAGCACATGAAGAATCGTCTGGGAATATCAGTAAGCAAAAAAGTAGGGAACAGTGTGGTTCGCCACAGACTCACCAGATTGATCAGAGAAAGCTATCGTCTCAACGAAACAGATTTTGACAGTAACCTTGATATTGTAGTAGTAGCGAGAGCCGCAGCCAAGGGCAAGAGCTTTCACGAGATCGAGAGTGCTTTTCTGCATCTTGCAAGAAAGCATCATATAACAGGGAATGAACATGATAAAGAAATTTCTGATTAAGATGATAAGGCTCTATCAAAAATATATATCGCCGATGAAGAGAACGAAATGTCCTTATATTCCCACATGTTCTCAATATGGTTTGGAAGCAATCGAAAAATATGGCGCATTTAAGGGCAGTCTTCTTGCGGCATGGAGGATATTGCGATGCAATCCTTTTTCCCACGGAGGCTATGACCCTGTGCCATGAATTATTTTGTGACTGTTCAGCCTTTTCCCGGGCAGAGCAGTTATCGGAATTTGTAACTGTTCAGTACCTCCGCAGTTAGTGGACGAAAGAATAGTTACCGGACTTTTACAATTGAATAAGAAGTCTAGGAGGAAATGAATTTGGAACTGTTTTTAGCAACAAAAACCGGAACTCCTATTATCGGACAGATCGCGTCTGTGATGGGATGGATCATGGATGGCATATATAAGATGCTTGACGGCCTGTTCGGAATCCAGAACATTGGTCTTTGTATCATTATCTTCAGTATTCTTATCTTTGCCTTTATGACACCGCTGCAGATCAAGCAGCAGAAATTCTCCAAGTTAAGCGCGATCATGCAGCCTGAGATCCAGAAGATCCAGAAGAAATATCAGGGTAAAAAGGATCAGGCTTCCATGATGAAAATGAACGAAGAAACCCAGGCTGTTTATCAGAAATATGGTGTTTCTCCAACCGGTAGCTGTGTACAGTTAGCCATTCAGATGCCTATTCTGTTTGCTCTGTATCAGGTTATCTACCGGATTCCTGCTTACGTTGGAAGTGTAAAGAACATTTTTACTGGTGTAGTTGACAACCTGCTAGCTGTAAACGGATACACAGATATCCTGCAGCAGTTTATCACAGACCATTCCATGACACGAGTGCGTCTCGTTATGGACAGTGCCGGAAATGCTACAAGTAACTCGATTGTTGATTTTCTGTATGCACTTTCTCCTTCCCAGTGGAAAGAGCTGGCACAGATGAATCAGTTTTCAGGATTTTCTGATGCGATCACAAAAGCATCCGGCAATATTTCCAAGATGCAGGGCTTCTGTGGACTGAATATCGCAGACCAGCCGCTGTACTATATCATGGAATTCTTCAAAAATCATGGTTCTCTGTTACTTGCGATCGTAGCACTTCTGATCCCGGTTCTTGCATGGGCAACTCAGATGCTGAACCTGAAGCTTATGCCACAGGCTGCAACACAGCCGGCAGACGGAAATGATCAGGCCAGTGCAATGGCAAACTCCATGAAAACCATGAACATGGTCATGCCTCTGATGTCTGCATTCTTCTGTTTCACATTCCCGGTTGGTCTTGGTATCTACTGGATCGCCAGTGCTGTCGTTCGAAGTGCCCAGCAGTTTGCGATCAATCGTCATCTTGATAAGATGAACATTGATGATCTGGTTAATGAGAATATGAAGAAGATCGAAGCGAAGCGTGCGAAGGAAGGACTTCCGCCGCAGAAGATCACCAATCAGGCTCATCAGTCCGCCAAGAATATCAATAAACCTGTGATCAATAAGGGCAACAGCGGAAACAATGGTGCTTCAGACAGAGCACAGAAGGTTGATACTGCTTATGAGAAGGCAAGAAGTGCAAAACCGGGCAGCATCACAGCTAAAGCAAATCTCGTAAGAGACTTTGATGAGAGAAATAAGAAGAAATAATCAGGAACGGAGGGGTTCGTAATGGAGGATTACATTCAGTTTTCAGCAAAAACAAAGAATGAAGCTATCACAAAAGCGTGTCTTGAGCTTGGAACTTCCAGTGACCAGCTTGATATTCAGGTTATCAGTGAAGGCAGCTCCGGATTCTTCGGAATCGGCAGCAAACCTGCCGTGATCAAAGTTCGCAGAATCGAGCCAGTTTCTGATATGCAGGAAATCGATGAACTGGTAGAGTCCGTGAAACTGGACGCTATCAAAGAAGAGAAGAAATTAGAAAAGCCTTTTACTCCGGATGTAAAGAAAGAATCTGCACCGAAAGCAGCTCCTGCAGAGGAGAAGAAGCCGGTGAAGAAAGAAGCTGTACAGGTGGAGAAGGCATCCGAAGAAGCACCTGCAAAGGCAGCAGCGCCAAAGGAAAGACCTGCAAGGGATTTCCAGGGCAAAGCAAAGCCTGCACGTGAGAAACAGCCAAGAGCTCCAAAGGAGCGTCAGCCGAAGGAAACACGTGAGAGAGCACCGAAGCAGGGCAGACCGGTAGAGATCCTCAGCGATCCGGAGAAGATCAGAGAGGTTGAGGAGAGAGCAGTCGTATTTCTTCGTGATGTATTCGGTTCCATGGATCTTGGAGAAGTGGAGATCACATCGAAATATAACACTGCAGACGGTTCTCTGGATGTGGATTTTGAAGGTGAGGATATGGGTATCCTCATCGGAAAAAGAGGCCAGACACTGGATTCTCTTCAGTATCTGACAAGCCTTGTGGTAAACAAAGGCGAGTCTACCTACATTCGTGTAAAACTCGATACCGAGGACTACAGACGCCGTCGTAAGGAAACTCTGGAGAACCTTGCAAGAGGAATCGCCTTCAAGGTAAAGAAAACCAGAAAACCGGTAGTTCTGGAACCGATGAATCCGTACGAAAGAAGGATCATCCATGCATCTCTGCAGGGCAACCGCTATGTAGAGACAGTCAGTGAGGGAGAAGAACCTTACAGACATGTAGTAGTAAAACTGAAACGCAATAATTGATGATCCACCGGTAAAGCTATAGGCCGTATCCCGGAGCGTAAGCTCCGTGGGTACGGCTTTTTTGTTTGGAACTGAAAATTAAAAATTATCATTGCAATCTCCGCAACAATTCTTTATAATCATTGAAGAGCAAATAACAAAAGATATTTCTGCAGCGGACATCCGGAATGCAGAGATTAGAGCGTATTTGAAAAATCATTCCCGCAATCTGCACGCCCCACTTTGCGGTATATTTTGCCCGAATTCAGTTGCCGTAGCCCGCTACGGCGCCTTCATCCGGACAAAATCTCCCACAAATTGTGACGCACATCTTGCAGAAAGCCTTTTTCAAACACGCTCTAGCATTATAAATATGGAAACTGACAGAAGATGTTATTCTAGGTGAAAGCGTGAATAACACGTGTTTTTTGCGTGTAAAAAGCTTTTCCGGAGTAACATTTTTGCGTTTAACCGGATGCTTTTAACCGAATGCTTTTATCCGTTTGACAAAGGAGAGTGAAAAATGGAAGAGACAACGATTGCTGCGATTTCCACAGCCATGAGCGCATCGGGAATCGGGATCGTCAGGATCAGTGGCCCGGAGGCTTTTGAGATCGCATCCGGAGTATACCGTTCCAAGGGTGGAAAAAAATCTCTGAAAAACGTCCCAAGCCACACCATCCATTATGGATATATTTATGATAACGAAGAAATGGTAGACGAAGTGCTGGTCATGGCCATGCGCGGACCACGGACATACACAGGAGAAGATACCATAGAAATCGATTGCCACGGCGGCGTTTTAGCCATGAAAAAGGTACTGGAAACTGTGCTGAAAAACGGAGCCATTATTGCCGAGCCGGGAGAATTTACCAAGCGTGCATTCCTCAATGGAAGGATCGATCTTTCACAGGCTGAGGCCGTTATGGACGTGATACAGTCCAAAAATGAGTACTCATTAAAGAATTCTGTAGGACAATTAAAAGGTTCAGTCCGAAATACTGTACAACAGATCAGAGAAAAACTACTGTACCATATAGCGTACATTGAATCGGCATTAGACGATCCGGAGCACTATGATCTGACAGGATATTCGGAAGAATTAGAACAGATCGTAGCAGAAGAAAAAGAAAAAATACAGAACCTGTTAAAAACAGCCGGAGACGGAAAGATCATACAGGAAGGTATCCGGACCGTGATCCTGGGTAAGCCGAACGCAGGGAAATCTTCTCTGCTGAACCTGCTTCTGGGAGAGGACAGAGCCATCGTGACCGATATCGCAGGAACCACCAGAGACGTACTGGAAGAGTATATCAACCTGCATGGGATCACATTAAAGATCGCTGACACAGCCGGAATCCGCCAGACAGAAGACATCGTAGAGAAAATCGGCGTATCCAAAGCCAAAGAAATGGCAGCAGACGCAGACCTGATCCTCTATGTCGTAGATTCCTCCGTACCGTTAGATGAAAACGACGAAGAAATCATAAAAATTTTGCAAGAGAAAAAGACAATTGTCCTCTACAGCAAGACAGACCTTGAATCTGCTATAGATATAGAGGATTTAAAGAGCAGAATAAACCAGCCGGTGATCCCAATCTCCGCAAAAGAAGAAACCGGGATCACAGACCTAGAAGAAAAAATCCGGGAAATGTTCTTCAGTGGGGAGATTGACTTCAATGATGAAGTCTACATCACCAATGAACGCCACAGACAGGAACTTTTAAAAGCACAGGAAAGTCTTTCTCTGGTAGAAAATAGCATAGAAAGCGGAATGCCGGAGGATTTTTATTCCATAGACCTGACAGATGCATACGAAAGTCTGGGACGGATTCTGGGAGAATCACTTGGGGAAGACCTTGTTAATGAGATATTTTCTAAATTTTGTATGGGGAAATAATAACCGCATGGGCTGCGGAGGCCCCGGCCGAATGGCCGCATGGATTGCGGAATCCCGGCCGTATATGCCGCATGGATTGCGGAACTCCGGTCGTATAACCGCATAGATTGCGGCTCCCTGCTGTATGCCACATGGACTGCGGAAGCCCGCAGAGTGTAGATCACATTGGAATGTGAGAAAACCGCAAAGGGGCACAAGGCCGCGCCCCTCTGCACACCCCTGGGCCTTTTTTATATAGTGCAGCGATTGTGGAAAGCTGAAAGAAACTAACTTGTGTCTGTATGCTTCTGTATCGGCAATTCGACACTGAGCCGAAATGTATCAAACGGAACTTTGTATATTTCTGTAGGATATATTGTTGCATAATATAGATTGCGGAGACCCCGCCGTATATACCGCATAGATTGCGGAACTCCGGCTGTATATGCCGCATGGGTTGTGGAACCTCGGCCGTATATGCCGCATAGGCTGCGGCCTCCGGCTGTATGGCACATAGGCTGCGGCCCCGCAGAGTGTAGATCACATTGGAATGTGAGAAAACCGCAAAGGGGCACAAGGCCGCGCCCCTCTGCACACCCCTGGGCCTTTTTTATATAGTGCGGCGATTGTGGAATGCTGAAAGATGCTAACTTGTACCTGTATGCTTCTGTACTGGCAATTCAACACTGAGCCGAAATATGGTAGACGGAAGCAGGAATAACCCCGCAGACGTGCATCGCACGTCGAGAACCTCATTACAGTTCCACTGCAACCCCCTCGGCACAACGTTTCACATCCAACACCGAAGCATACAGACAAAAGTCAGCACCGTATCACACACCACAACCCAAGAACTCCTAAAAAAAGCCCGAGGGGTGTGCAGAGGGGCCGTGGCTTTACGGCCCCTTTGCGGTTTTCCACAGCTTCCCAAAGCAAAAAAACCAGGCCCTCTGCCAAGAAACCAAAACTAAAACCAAAAACCAACCACACAATAAACAAAGAAAAAGAAAATCACAAAGAAAAATAAAGAAAAAGAATAAGAGAAAGAATAAGAGAAAAAATAAAGGAGAAAAAGCATGAAAAATCTGGAACAGTTTTTCGACATCATAGTAGTAGGCGCCGGCCACGCAGGCTGCGAAGCATCACTGGCATGCGCCCGCTTAGGGCTCAACACAGTCATGTTCACAGTCAGCGTAGACAGCATCGCCCTTATGCCCTGCAACCCCAATGTAGGCGGCAGCTCCAAAGGGCATCTCGTCCGTGAGCTGGATGCTCTCGGTGGGGAAATGGGTAAAAACATAGACAAAACCTTCATCCAGTCCAAAATGCTCAACCAGTCCAAAGGCCCTGCAGTCCATTCCCTTCGTGCACAGGCCGATAAACAGGCCTACAGCACAGAAATGAGAAAGACACTGGAAAATACAGAGAACTTAACCATCCGCCAGGGTGAAGTGACCGAGCTTCTGGTAGAAGACGGGCACATCACCGGTGTAAAAACCTTCTCAGGAGCCACCTACCACGCAAAAGCTGTAGTCCTCTGTACAGGAACCTACCTCAAGGCCCGCTGCATTTACGGCGACGTCAGCAACTATACAGGACCGAACGGCCTTCAGGCAGCCAATTACCTTACGGATTCCCTGAAAAAGCTGGGGATCGAAATGTTCCGCTTCAAAACAGGAACTCCGGCCAGAATCGCCGGAAACACCATTGATTATTCTAAGATGGAAGAGCAGTTCGGAGATGAAAGAGTCGTACCGTTCTCTTTTTCCACAGACCCGGAATCTGTACAGATCGAGCAGAAATCCTGCTGGCTGACCTATACAAACGAAAAAACACACGAGATCATCCGTGCAAATCTGGACAGATCCCCCCTTTATTCCGGAATGATCGAAGGAACCGGACCACGTTACTGTCCGTCCATTGAGGATAAAGTAGTTCGTTTTGCAGACAAAAAACGCCATCAGGTATTTATTGAACCGGAAGGTCTTTACACAAATGAAATGTACATCGGCGGAATGTCCAGCTCCCTGCCGGAGGATGTCCAGTACGAGATGTACCATTCCGTACCGGGTCTGGAGAACGCCAGGATTGTAAAAAATGCTTACGCTATTGAATATGACTGCATCAATCCGCGCCAGCTCTATCCCACACTGGAATTCAAAAAGATCAAGGGCCTTTTCAGCGGCGGACAGTTTAACGGAAGCTCCGGATATGAGGAAGCAGCCGCTCAGGGCCTTATAGCGGGAATTAATGCAGCTATGGAGGTAAAAGGCCGGGAACAGCTGATTTTGGACCGCTCAGAGGCATATATTGGCGTTCTCATCGATGATCTGGTAACAAAGGAGAACCATGAGCCGTACCGAATGATGACAAGCCGTGCTGAGTACCGTCTGCTCCTCCGCCAGGACAACGCAGATCTTCGTCTTCGCAAAAAAGGCTGGGAGGTCGGCCTGATCGATGATGAGACATACCATAAATTACAGGAAAAAGAGCGCCGGATCCAGGAAGAGATCGAGAGAGTGGAACATGCAACCGTAGGTGGTTCTGCAGAGGTACAGAGCCTTCTGGAATCTCTGAACAGTACCCTTCTGAAATCCGGAACCACCATTGCAGAGCTGATCCGTCGGCCGGAGCTTAACTATAAGGTGCTTGCACCCATCGATAAAGAAAGACCGGAGCTTCCGGAAGATGTATGTGAGCAGGTAGAGATCAACATCAAATATGACGGTTACATCCGCCGCCAGATGAAGCAGGTAGAGCAATTTAAGAAACTGGAGCAGAAAAAGCTTCCGGAAGACATTGATTACGAAGATGTAGGAAGCCTCCGCATTGAGGCACGCCAGAAGCTGGAAGCCTACAGACCGGTGTCCATCGGCCAGGCGTCCCGTATTTCCGGTGTATCCCCGGCTGACATTTCCGTGCTTCTTGTATATCTGGAAAGCAGATCCGGACATAAACACGGATAATACAACGAATAACAATAAAACACAGAAAATAAGAGAGGAAGCTGCATGTACAATTTAGAAATCCTGGAAAAAGGCTGCGAGGAGCTTGGGATCACACTCAGTGACACGCAGAAAAACCAGTTTATCCGATTCTACGAATATCTTGTAGAAAAAAACAAAGTCATGAACCTCACCGGTATCACAGAATTTGACGAGGTTCTCGTGAAACATTTCCTGGACAGCCTCTGCTGCGTCAAGGCTGTAGATATGGGTAAGATAAAAACCGTTATGGACATCGGAACCGGCGCCGGATTCCCGGGTGTTCCCCTGAAGATTGCCTTCCCGGAGGTGGAAGCTTGCCTTCTGGACTCCCTCAATAAAAGAGTAAAATTCCTGGAAGAAACCTTTGCGCTCCTGGGCCTGGAGGGGATTTCCGCCATTCACGGAAGAGCCGAAGAATATGCAAAAAACAAAGCCTACAGAGAAAAATATGATCTCTGCGTATCCAGAGCAGTATCCGGACTTGCAACCCTGTCTGAATACTGTCTCCCGTATGTAAAAGTCGGAGGGCTTTTTGTCTCCTATAAATCCGGTTCTGTAAAGGAAGAAGCAGAAGCAGCAGAGAAAGCAGTAAAGATCCTTGGTGGAAAGATCAGGGATATTCAGTACTTTGACCTTCCGGGCTCCGAGATCGGCCGCTCCCTGGTCATTATCGAGAAGGTAAAGAACACCCCAGGCAAATATCCGAGAAAAGCCGGAACACCGCTCAGAGAGCCACTGGCATAAGATACCTCCTGTCGAACAAAGGCAAAATCTGTCCGACAGGAGATTTTTTTGTCCGGGAGTTTCACAAAATTATCACAAATTTATCCTACTTTTATCACAAATTACTTTTACACTATAATCCGATAGAGATGCCCCTGGATTCCCCCATTCTCTGTTTCATCCAGGGGCATTTTCTATTGGTATTGAAAAGACGCCAGAGTCAAGGGCTTCAGTTTCAGGACCTTTTGCCTCTGGCATCTTATAAAATGGGAAATCGATAATTAAAAAAAGTATTTCCCTGAGAATAAAAGGAGGAGAGTAAAGTGATCGAAGTGAGTAATCTGGTCAAAAAGTATGGCGATCATACTGCAGTTGACCATCTTTCCTTTCAGATCGAAAAGGGGAAAATTTACGGATTCCTGGGCCCCAACGGTGCAGGAAAATCAACAACTATGAACATGATCACAGGATACATTGCTTCCACAGAAGGAAAAGTGATGATCGATGGTCATGATATTCTGGAGGAACCGGAGGCAGCCAAGAAATGTATCGGCTATCTGCCGGAAATGCCGCCGCTCTATTTTGACATGACTGTTCTTGAGTACATGAAATTTGCGGCTGATCTGAAAAAAATCCCAAGAAACCAAAAAGACAAGCAGATAAAAGAAGTCATGGATATGGTAAAGATCACAGACATGAAAGACCGTCTGATCAAAAACCTTTCCAAAGGTTATCGCCAGAGAGTGGGTCTTGCACAGGCAATCCTGGGATATCCGGAAGTGATCATCCTGGATGAGCCGACAGTAGGACTTGACCCGAAGCAGATCATCGAGATCCGTGACCTGATCAAAGGCCTGAAGCAGAAGCACACGGTTATCCTAAGCTCCCATATCCTTTCCGAGGTAAGAGCAGTGTGTGATTATGTTCTGATCATTTCCCATGGAAAGCTGGTAGCCAGCGATACACCGGATAATCTGGAACGTCTGGCAGCAGGCTCCAACAGCCTCCTTATGAAGGTAAAAGGCGAGAAAGACACGATTCGAAAAGCTCTGGAAACGATCGAAGGCGTAACCGGGGTGGAAATGTCCTATGACAGCGATGAAAAATTGTGGAAAACAAAACTTTCCATTCAGGAAAATGTGGATATCCGTGAAAAAGTCTTCTACGCTATGGCAAAAGCGAACTGTCCGATCTACGAGATGCAGGTTAAGAGAGTTTCCCTTGAGGATGTATTCCTTGAGCTTACCGAAGGAGAGAAAAAATCCGCCGGAAAACCGGAAAGCTCACAGTGGAAACCGGTAGAAGACAGATCATCGGAAGAAGAAAAAACTCAGGAAGAAAAAAACGGGGAACCAGAGAAGGCTTCTGATGAGAAAGAGGGGGATCAGTCATGACAGCGATTTTTAAAAGAGAATTGAAAAGCTATCTGACCTCCATGGTTGGATATCTCTTCATATTTTTTGTCCTGGTGCTGACCGGAATTTATTTTTCCGCATATCAGCTTTCAGGTGGCTATTCAAAATTTGAAACTACCTTAAGCGCACTGACCTTTGTGTTCCTGATCGGTGTGCCGATCCTTTCCATGCGTGTACTTGCAGAAGAGCGCAAGCAGAAAACGGATCAGCTTCTTCTGACCGCACCGGTATCTGTATGGGATATCGTATTTGGAAAATATCTTGCACTGGTAGCTGTGTTTGCCATTCCGGTCGTGATCATGTGCGTTTATCCTCTGATCATGAGTAAGTTCGGAACGATTTCCTATGCTTCCGCATACACCGGGATCCTGGGATTTTTCCTTCTGGGATGCGCAAATCTGGCAATCGGTGTATTTATGTCAGCACTTACAGAAAGCCAGGTAATTGCAGCAGTACTTACTTTTGTATTCCTGTTCGCCTTCTATATGATGAACGGAATTTCCTCATTCTTTTCACAGACCTCCATGTCAACCGCAGTGGCATTCGGACTTCTGATCGTGGCGATCGCTATCATCATTTATACCATGATCAAAAATGTCCTGATCTCTGTAGTGATCGGAGCTGTGGGAGAGATTGCCCTTGTGATCGTATACGTTGTAAAATCCAGTATTTTCCAGGGTGGTATCCAGAAGGTACTGAACGTATTTAACCTGAGCGGACATTATGATAATTTTACAAAAGGCGTGTTTGACGTGACAGGAATCGTTTATTTTATTTCTGTTATTGCGATCTGCCTGTTCCTTACCATGCAGTCCATTCAGAAGAGACGCTGGAACTAGGGGGTGAATGGAAATGAAATTCAGTGAGAAATTTAAGAAAAATAAAGGCGAGGCAGCCGTACCGGAGACCGCACAGGACTCCGGCAAAAAGAAACATAAACCGGATCCGAAAAAGCTGGTAGGCACCATCAGCAAAAAACATATCAAAAATGGTTCCTACAGCATGGCTATGGCAGCTGTCTTTATCGTGATTGTGGTTGTGATCAATATGATCGTCGGGGTGATCCCATCCAAATATTCACAGCTGGATGTAAGCTCATCCAAGCTTTACACCATCGGTGATGAAACAAAGAAGGTACTGAAGGCACTGGATAAGGATGTTACCATTTATCAGATCGCGGCAAGCGGTTCTGAGGACGACACGATCTCCAATCTGCTTTCACGTTATAAAGATGAGTCCAAGCATATTAAAGTTGAGGTGAAAGACCCTGTTGTAAATCCGAAATTTGCATCGGAATATACAACCGATGATCTTGCGTCAAACAGCCTGATCGTAGTCTGCGGCGACAGAAACAAGGTTATCAATTACAAAGATATGTATTCCTCTTCAGTAGACTATAATACCTGGCAGCAGACTACTACCGGATTTGATGGAGAAGGACAGATCACAAGTGCGATCGGTTATGTAACATCCGAGGATCTTCCGATCATGTACACCTTATCCGGACACGGAGAAAAAGATCTGGATTCCAGCTTTAAAGAAGATATCCAGAAAGCAAACATTGATATCAAGGAGCTGAACCTTCTCACAGAGGGAAAGGTTCCGGATGATGCAGACTGCCTGATGATCGTATCTCCGACCAGCGATATTTCCGAGGAAGAAAAAACAGAACTCCTGGATTATCTGGAGGCAGGCGGAAAAGCTATGATCTTCTCGGATTATACACAGGATGATCTGCCGAACTTTGATGCGGTTCTTGAAAACTATGGTGTAAAGTGTGCCGAGGGAATCGTATTTGAGGGTGATAATCAGCATTATGGAATGCAGATGCCATATTATCTTGTACCAACAGTCAACAGCACAGATGCAAGCTCTGAGACAGCTTCTGCAGGCTCCTACGTACTGGCACCGTATGCACAGGGCATTCAGAAAACAGATGATGTAAGAGATACCGTAACCATCGACAGTATCCTGACAACCTCTGACAAGGCTTACTCCAAAACAAATATGCAGAGCAGCAATATCGAAAAGGAAGACGGAGATGTAGACGGACCGTTTGATCTTGGTGTTGCTATCACTGAGAAACTGGATGATGATAAGGAAACACAGATCGTTTACTACTCCACAGCAAATCTGATGGAGAGCCAGATAAACCAGATGGTATCCGGCGGAAATGAAAAGCTCCTTCTGGAGTCCTTAAACTGGATGACCAGCACAGACGACAGTAATTCCGTTTCTATTCCATCCAAGAGCCTTGAGTCCACAAGCCTGACAGTAACCGATTATGATGCAGCCTTCTGGAAGATCTGTACCATTGGTCTGATCCCGGGAGTATTCCTTGTTGCAGGATTCCTGATCTGGCTTAAGAGGAGAAAAGCATAATGAAAAAATCGACCAAACTTGTTTCAGCAGTTGTTGTTCTGGCAGTTCTCGGCGGCGTTTATGTGGGACTGAACACCTACGTATCCAAAGAAGAAAAGACAGAGAGCAGCGAAGAGGAAAGCAAAACAGAAGTGTTTTCCATGAAAACGGATGACATTAAATCCCTGGAATTTATCGTAGACAAGAAGGAAGTGACCTTTGAGAAAAAAGATGATTCCTGGGTGAAAAAGGATGAGACTGCTTTTCCTGTAAATCAGACAACTCTGGATTCCGCAGCTTCCGCCATCAAAAAGGTGGAAGCGGACAGAGTCCTGGAGGATGTGGAGGATCTTACGGAATACGGACTGGATTCTCCATCTAACACAGTAACCGTTGATACCGCTGATGGGACAACGAAGCTCAACATCGGAGATGAGAATACGTCTACGAATCAGTATTACATTTCCAAGGATGATGATGACAGCACGGTATATGTAGTGGCAGCAGATACAGTGTCTCCGTTTATGAATTCCCTTTACGATTATGCACAGGGAGAAGATTTCCCGACAATTGATTCTTCCACAGTGAAAAAGGTCCAGGTCAGTGAGAATAAAGATTCCTATGTCCTGGAAGAAAATTCCGACGGAGCTACCTGGGATGTTTCCGGTGACGGAAACAGCGATAAAGAGTCTGCCGATACAACGGCAGCAGGAAATGTAACCTCCGGACTTGGAAACTTTGCATTTGACCAGTTTGTAAACTACAATGCAGAGGATCTTTCCCAGTATGGCCTTGATAAGCCCTATGCGACGATTACAGTGGATTATCAGGAAAAGGTGAAGAATAACAGCACAGACAGTACAGAATCCGGAGAAAACGATTCTACGGCCTCTGAGAGTGATTCTGAGAGCGGCGCCAGCGCTGACACGGATAGCAGCTCAGAAGATGCAGACAGCAAGACAACCACAGTGGATAAACAGCTTGTCATTTACGTTGGCGATGAGGCAGGAGATGGCAGCAGATATGTAACGGTAGATAACAAACAGATCTATACAATGTCAACGGATACACTGAGTGCAGTTATTGACAAGACGCCGTCAGATCTCTGGTCACTGATCGTCAATTATGTGTCTGTAAAAAATCTGGATCAGCTCAAGGTTACTTACGGTGAAACAACAAGTACTGTAAATGTTTCACGTGAAACATCCACAGATGATGACGGAAACGAGAAAGAAACAACAACTTATCAGCTGAATGGTAAGGAAATAGAAAGTACAACCTTTACTACCTTCTACAACAAGTTGATAAACATGGCAGGACAGAAGAGACTGACAGACGCTTATACACCGGCTGCAGATCCGGAGATGACCGCTGTATTCACAGACTCTGACAAGAACCAGACAACCGTTACCTTCTACACATATGACACAAACTATTATGCAGCTGTCGTTGGAGACAAGGTATTTCTTGTAAACAAAATGACAGTAAAAGAAATGTTCAATGCATATGAAACCATGGTAAACGGTGAAACAGAGACAGAAGCCACAGCAACACCAACAGCTGAGACGGAAAAATAAAATATTAAGAAAATAAATAAAAACACCTCGGAGATCCGCAAACAATAAGGTGATCTCCGAATATCCGTTTGATGATCAGATATTCGGAGACACCACACAGATCAGGATTTTCCGGGGTGTTTTTATGTTGCTGTTATTTTACAGTCTTTACAGATGAATAAGGTCCGTATATTTTTTTACCGTTTGTGATGCGGTATGCACGGATACGGTATTTGGTTGCGGTGCCTGGCTTTTTATCGGTTTAGGTTGTATTTTTTGTATTGCCGATAGCTTTCCAGATTTTACCCTGAAGACGGTAAATGGTGTAGCATAGGTGATGATTCCGTCTGTTTTTGCGGTCAGTGGATTAGATGCATACCAGGTTGCTTTTCCATTGAAAACCGCAGGCTTGCAGTCAGAAAGAGCTCCGGTTTGTGAGTAGATCTGAGAAGTCATATTGCCGCTTCTTCTGAATCTGACAGGAGTGTTTCTGAACTGAAATCTGCTGCATAGGTCAGGCACGGTGTACTGGCGATCATGGCAGCGGAGATCATAAGGGATAGCAGTTGGGTTGTTATCTTTTTCATAGATTTCCTTCTTATGTATGCGTGAATTTTTTTGTTGCATGAAAGTCTCTTATGTATGCGTAGATTTTATGTTGCAGATAAGTCTTTGTAATTGTCGCGGCTTGATTTGCGTAACTGTGCAGGGATTTACCTGATCAGATCTAACCAAATGAGGATGCTTTTATCCGCTTGATTTTCTGTAGCTGCTATAATAGTAGCGTGGAGAATTGGTGGAGACAACATAAAAAAACTGTACAGAAGCTCATCTGAGCAACTGTACAGTTTTAATTTTTCTATATCTAACAGAAGGTTCGGGGGAGCTTCTGTCAGTAACTAAGTATTATGCAAGGCCTCTTTCTTCCAGCCAGTCGAAGAGAACAACTTTTTCTGCTTTCTTTCTCTTGGTCATGTGATTGAACTGAAGGATCGTCAGGATCGTGAAGATCACTAACAGTGCAACCATTACAATAATGGAAGTGGTAATGCTCCGGCCACCGCTGATCGTTGCACGGAATGCATTGACCGTGTAAGTAAACGGAACGTATGCATGGATCTTTGCAACGAATGAAGGTGAAACCTCAACCGGATAAGTTCCGGCAGATCCTGCAAGCTGAACGACCATGAATACCAGCATCAGGAAGCTTCCTACTTTACCAAAAGTAATGTTGAAGAAGTACATGATAGAGGTAAAGGTCATTGATGTCAGGCAGGCGAAGAGTACGGTTTTGCCCATCTCTGCAGGTGTGAATCCGTTAAATGCACGTAACAGCAGGATCAGGCAGATTCCCTGGAGGATCGCTACCGGATAAAGGACGGAAGCTTTGCTTGCCCACCATGCGAAACCGGATTTCAGTTTGCCCTTATACTGAGCCAGAGGATACATCAGGCAGAATGCCAGTGCGCCGACCCAGAGGCCTACAGACATCATGTAAGGTGCCATTGCGTGTCCGTTATTCGGGACATCGGTAAGCTTTGTTTCATCGTTTACAACAGGAGTTGCGAACATTTTGATCGTTTCATCACTTGCTGAATTGTCTTTTACAGTGGTAGCTCCATCGCTGAGGCTTGTGGTCAGTGTCTTGGAACCGTCTTTCAGTTCTTTCATACCGCTTCCAAGCTTCTTGGAGCCATCATACAGCTGAGAGGAACCGCTCTGAATCTGGGCAGCGCCATCTGCAAGCTGTTTTGCACCATTGTTAAGTGTGCTGTTGTTGCTTACAAGCTTCTCGGTACCGCTGAGAAGTGTTGAGGTACCGTTTGCTAATGTCTTAGTACCGTTTGCAAGCGTAGTAGCACCGCTGGAAAGGGTCTTGGCTCCTGTTGAGAGCTTTTTGGTACCGTCGGTAAGAGCGGAGCTGTTTTCGGAAAGCTTAGCAACACCATCGGTGTAGGTTGTGATTCCGGTTGTCAGTGTTCCGGAACCATCGGCTAATGCTTTTGTTCCATCTGCAAGAGTAGCAGCACCGCTGGAAAGAGCCTTGGCTCCTGTTGCCAGTTTCTTGGTGCCGTCTGTAAGAGCAGCACTGTTTTCGGAAAGCTTTGCAATACCATCGGTGTAAGTTGTGATTCCATCTGTCAGTGCCTTAGAACCATCTGCCAGCTGACCTGCACCGGATTTGATATCCGGAAGTGCGTCAGTGATCTGTTTGCCGGCTGTTTTCAGATTCTTTGCACCGTCGTTGAGCTGCTTATCATAAGATGTCAGTTGGTCAAATCCATCGTTCAGAGCTTTGATTCCTGCTGCTGCAACCGGGAAGGCTTTGGCAGTGCCGTCTTCCAGAGACTGAAGTCCTGCGGAAACATTCTTAGTTCCTGTGTTTACAGCCTGTGCCCCCTGATACAGCTGGGTAACACCTGCAGAAAGCTGAGCGATCAGATCTGTAGGAAGCTGACTTGTAGCTGCAGATAACTGCTCTGCACCTGCGCTCATGGTTGTTGCACCTGCACTCATCTGGTTTGCACCATCTGTCATGGTTGTTGCACCCTCAGAAAGTGTGCCGGCACCCTGAGTCAGTCCTCCGGAGATCTGAGTCAGTCCGGAAGCTGCTTCGTTAAGCTTGGAAGCAACAGTATTCAGGTTTTCCTGAGTAGAAGAGAGCTGACCGGATACACCAGCGGCAAGCTGTGAAACCTGATCAGAATAGCTGCTCATGTAAGAACCGTCCACGCCAGTCATTCCACCGGCTACGCTGTTTAAAGCGTTGATCACATCATTCAGAGCTGCTGCGGAAATGGTTCCGTCCTCAGAAGCGGTTGCCTGAATCGCCTGAAGCTGTGCTGCTAAATCGGTCATTGTCTGTCCGGCAGTACCGATCTTGGTATTTGCATCAGTAAGTGCTTCCGTTGTCTGCTGTCCGTATCCTGTAAGGATGCTGCTGACCTGATCACCTACTTGTGAAAACTGAGTGCCTGCATTCTGGATAGCAGGGATCAGACTGTCTGTGATACTGCTGCTGGTCTGGCTTGTGATGCCTGCGGCCTGAGTGATATATCCGGCTGCGTTGTTGATTCCGTCTGCGGCATTGTTCATACCAGCTGCAGCACTGTTCATACCAGCTGCGGCTGTGTCCATACCATCCTTTGCGGAAGTAAGGCCGGCTGCAAGCTTGTTGATGGATTCCTGTGTTGTTCCCTCTTTCAGAGCAGAAACCTTATCGTTCAGGGCTTTCAGTCCGTTTTCCAGCTGCTGTGTTCCGGATATCAGTGACTGTGAGTCATCGGTTCCTTTGGTAACACCGGTATTCAGCTGAGAGATACCATTGGAAACTGTTGTGAGTCCGTCTTCAAGTTTTGCAAGCTCTTTGGCACCGGCTGCGAGTTTGCCAGCACCAGCCACATAGGTGGTAGTTCCATCTGCAAGAGTGTCAGCACCAGCTACATACTGTGTTGCTCCGTCGGAAAGAGTATCAATACCTGCACTTAATGCATTTGCACCGGATTCCAGGCTGCTTGCGCCAGATTTCAGTGTATCAGAATTTTTATTAAGCTCATCCACACCAGCGGTGTACTGCTGAACACCTTCATCCAGAGTATCTACACCGGTTGTCAGCTCCGGAACCTTTTCTGTCAGAGCCGCAACGCCGCTGTTCAGCTGGTTTGCACCGGATTCCAGGCTGCTTGCACCGGATTTCAGTGCATCAGAATTTTTATTAAGCTCATCCACACCAGCGGTGTATTGCTGAACACCTTTATCCAGAGTATCCACACCGGTTGTCAGCTCCGGAACCTTTTCTGTGAGGGTTGCAACGCCGCTGTTCAGCTGATCTGCACCATTGTCCAGGCTCTTTGCGCCATCGTTAACCTTTGCAACACCATCGGTGTAGGTCTTAAGACCTTCGGTGAGACTGTCAGCACCGCTTACGAAAGTAAGAGTACTGGTGGAAAGCTTCTTAAGGTTTTTGGTAATTGTTTTGTTACCATCAGCTGCTGTATTCAGTCCGTCTTCGATCTTTCCGGATCCGTCTGCAGCTTCCTGCATTCCGTCACCTGCTTCTGAGATAGAATCAAAAACGGTTTCTGTATAGGTTTCCGTAACCTTGGAAGCAATGTTATCACGAAGCTTCAGCATTGCTGTTTCACTGAGCTTGGAGGCGATATAGTTGGTTCCAGGGTTTGTCTCATAGGATAGCTCCATTTGCTTTGGATCGTTGTCCATTACAGTGGCTGCGTTTGCGGAGAAATTTTCCGGAATTTTGATAACCATGTAATAGGTTCCATTGGCCAGACCGTCCTCTGCTGTCTTGCTGTCTACAATGTTAAATGCCATTGAGTCGTTGTCTTTCAGCTCATCCGTCATGTCCTTACCTATGCTTAAGGTCTTGCCATTATACTCGACAGGTTTGTCTTCGTTTACCACGGCCACTGGCAGGCTGTCTACGTTTCCGTAAGGATCCCACATGGATTTCAGAAACAGACCTGCATAGATGATCGGGATTACGATAATGGCGATTACGACGATAAGCATGAGCTTGTTACGAAGTAAGCTTTTCCATTCGTTTTTGATCATATTACCTATCCCTTTCTTATTAAATTGTATTATCAAACATAGTTGATTAATCAAACTTTATTCCAGTAATGGCGACGAGATCTATTAATCATATTAAAATCTATTAATAGCTTTATATTCCATTATCAAACAAAGTGTTGATTTTCTTTACGTGATGTATTATACTAAACACATACCACAGATACAACCATTAAATATTTACTGAATGTATATTAATAGACGAAAATGATGGAAGTGTCTATTACAAATAAAAAACTGCATAATAGACAAAAAGTACGTTATTTACTTTGAATTTATGTGCAGTTGGTAATATTAAATGCAGACAGGATTCCTATGTTTCAACACAAATATGCAGCAGATATCTGGTATCGTGTAGGTCGGCGTCGTTAACAATTTTGATCTTGTCAATTCTTAACAACAGCAGATATCTGGTATCATGCAGATCGGCGTAGAGAAAGCGAAGGCTTTTATTCGTTTGAAGGATGCATTATGCATTGTATGACAGTTGCAGAGTATCGTAGGTAATAAGTGATTGAGGCGAAGGAAACGTGCTTGCTTTTTTGAATTGCAGGGGGAATTAAGATGGCGGAAAAAGTTGACAGAAGAGTACGTAAGACCAAGGCACAGTTGCGAGCGGGGCTTGCCCGTCTTATGCAGAAGAAGAGTATTAAGGAAATTACGGTAAAGGAACTGGTGGAAGAAGTTGATATCAACCGCTCCACATTTTATCTTCACTATACAGATATCTATCAGATGCTGGAATCCATAGAGGCTGAATTGATGGAGGAAATCATGCATCTGGTGGCAGACTATCCGCTGGATCCTCTTAATAATAAGGAGAGCTCGTATCCTTTTATTGAGCAGATATTTACGATCCTGGATCATAATAAGGATATTTGTATCGCACTTCTTGGAAAGAATGGAGATATGGCTTTTGTGAATCGTATAGAAAAACTGATCGCAGATACAGTGCTGCATCGCTTGTCAATTCGTCTTCCGAAAGACAACCGTGATATTGAGTATGCGTATGCGTTTTGTCTGAATGGATGCGTGGGAATGATCAAGACATGGCTGTCTTCTGAGAATCAGGAGAGTACACAGCATATGGCAGAGCTGACACATAAGCTGATCGATAATACAACACACATGTATCTGGAGCAGGCACTTAGATAAGAGAAATGTCCGGATGCATGCTGTGAGTCTGGTAAAAAATAAAGAGTATTGTTTCACGTTTGTTTGAGGGAAAACTCATGTTTCACGTGAAACAGTACTCTTTTTTTATTGGCTTTTTGTTGGTTTATAGCATTTCCACAAATTACTGCATGAAGCTCAACGGCTCCGAACATAAACAATGTTCTTTTGATACGTTGATTTCCAAAATTACTATAGATAAATTTTGATGCCGGATCATAAGTTGTTTTTACAGGAAAATAGCTACCTGTTCCAGGAAATGTTCCGGATCTTCCAGATGAGGAAGATGTCTGGTTTCCGGGATCACAGCGGTTTCAATGGAAGAATTCAGCTTCTGGTATTCCTCTGCGATAAGAGAAGCGGAAGCTTCTTTTTCTCCGGAAATAATATAGATGCATGCATCGGAAGATTCTACGGCATTATTAATGCTGATATTCAGGTATTTGCCAATGTAGCTGGAATACAGATATTTGGCGTTGGAACCGCCCTTGTGAGCGGATTCATAATAGGTGTCTACCAGCGTATCTGTTACATGGAAGGGATTGTAGAACAGCTTTTCCATAAACAGACTGCTGATGGATTCGCGGGAAGCTACCATATGATAGATCAGAGTTCCGAAAATCGGAAGCTCGATAAAATACTTAAAGAGCTTGTTGTCTTTACAAGGTGCCTGCTTCAGGGAACTGAAGCTTGGTGGATTGACCAGCATGATCTTGCGGAAATGGTCGGAATTGTTACGGTAAGCCATGATCGCAAAAGAACCTGAGAAACCACTGGCAATAACATCGGTTTCCTCACGAATCACATTCTTGGCAAAATCACAGAGTAACTGAGCAAATACAAAATTGGTATAAGTAATATCCGGTTTTTCGGAACGTCCACATCCAAGAAGATCAATGGTGTAAACGGTATGTTCGGTTGCGAGCTGCTTCTCTATGGCATTCCATTCATAACCGGAAGCACCTGGCATGATATCATGAATAAGAAGAATAGGGGTGCCATGTCCCTGTTTTGTATAAAAAATCTTTCCAAAACGCCAGTCATAGGTTCTGCTGTGTGGCTGTTCCAGCATATCTTTAAGCTGAGATGTGGCATCTATGAAACGGTTAGCAATATGAATAACACCTGCGGCAGTTCCGACTAAAGCTGCAAGAGTAAGTAGTCTGTGTCCATTTTTCTTCATTAAAAAGCCTCCTGGAATTCGTAAAAATAATCAGGACAGATGTAACGTAATTCAGGTATCTGATCTGATTTTTTCTGAATATTTCTTTGCTTTATTATACGACAGGAACGAAAAATTTACAATGCTTTTGTGGGAACCCTAACCTTGTTATTGTATGCTGACGCTACTGTCCATTCTGTTCTTGGCGATGATCGCTAAGTTGCTGTTCGTTCTGCTTTCAGTAAAGCGCTTCGCAATGCAAAGAATTTATGTTGATCGCATAAATTGGTGCGGTATGGTCTCGGGCTTTCTGCGGCCTTCGTTTATAAAAAAACTTACGGAATATTATCAGTGAACAGTAGCATCGCCAATATGCTTCATGATACATAGAAATCAGATTTGGAACCGAATCAAGTAAGTCCCCTGCTTTAATTGCGAAGAGCAATAAGCAGAGGGCGTGGACTTGCTTGTATCAGGAGGAGGAAAATCTCCTTCTGATAAACTGCAAAGCAGTTATTTTATTATGAGCAAGTAGCGAAGAGGATGCTGTTATCCGCTGGAATGCTTTTATACTTCAGTAAAATACCAAGTGTTTCACGTGAAACATTGGACTTGTTATCCGACAGAGCTGATGCTATACAGGATTGCCGAGGATGATGTTGATAAGAGTTTTGTTCAGCATCAGTGTGCGGTTCCATGGATTGAGAATTACTCCCTCAACAGACGGTTCTTGCAATGCAGAAGCAAAAATCTTATCAATATCTGCGGTAAATGTGGACATGATCTTATCACTGCCTTTTAACTCTTCGTCAAAGCTGGTAAATGCAGCCCACCATTGCTTTCCATCGTTGGTTTTGATCGCATGAAGAGAAATTTTTCCATCACCTTTTGGAGGTTCTACAGCAATGATCAGCTGTGCCTGCTCCTGCATTCTGTGACGGATTACGGTGAGAGTATGAGCAAGCATTTCTTCGGTTGCTTCTTTTTGGAGTGCTGCAATGGCAGTTTCGATCTTTTCATTGCCATTTAAAGTCTTGTCTAATTGTTTTTTATAGAAATCGTTGCGATTATTTGTGGTGTTCATGTATAAAATATTCCTTTCGATCAGATGATAAATGACTAGTACAGCGAATATTAAGTAACCGCCATATTGACTTGTCTGATTTTTCATATGCTGCGTTGTCGTCAATCGCCGTAGCCACCGCTACGCCTCATTCCTTCGCCTTGCATATGAGAAAATCATCCTACGTCAATATAGCAGAAACTTAATTTTCGCTGTACTAGTACATTGTTTTCGAAATAACTATACCAATTACTTGTTGGTGAATCCGACTGCACAGATCTAAAAGTCTCAGCATAGCCAGCTACGCCTGCATTTTTATACCTGCACACTCGAATCCACATCCCACGCGATTAGTATAGTTATTTACGAAACAATGTATTAGCCGCAAACTGCAAGGAGTTTGCGAATGCTTTCTTTATGGATTATAGCATTTCAGGGGAAAATGAGGCAAGAGAAGAAGTATTTTTAACTGAATCAAATAAGTCCCCTGGTTCGATTTCGAAAAGCAATAATCAGGGGAACTTGCTTGCATCAGGAGAAGTGCAGGCTCCTTCTGATAAACTGCGAAGCACTTATTCGGTTATGAGCAAGTAGTGAAACGGATGCTTTTATCTGCTTGAATTAAATCAAGCAGTTTCCTGATTACTGATCACTCCGTTCTTGGTAATACACTTCGCGATGCACAGAAATTATGCTAATCACATAAATTTGCATGGTATGTCCAGGGCTTTCAGTGGTCTTTGCTCACAAAAAAACTCGGAGGATAATATTACCAGTTAACAGTAAGTCCCCTGCTTCAATTACGAAAAAGTAATAAGTAATAAGCAGTGGGTGGCGTGTATTAGGAAGAATGCAACGGCGTTTAGAAGCAGGGAAAAGAATAGTGGGCATGTCTAAAAACAAGGTACTGCACTAATTCATGTGGCCACTGTTATGGGTACATTGTAAGCAGGTCCTGATAAATTGCAAAGTAGCTATTGGGTGTAGAACTGCGTAGCGAATACGGGTATTTTTATTCGTTTGATCCCAAATTGGATAGATATGTTTGCACACTTGAAGGTGAGTTGCCAGATACTGTCATCAGTATTCCCCATGATTTCGGTCAGATGCTTTTGTGAACTGGATGGGGAATTAACAAGTTAAGTGAATGTAATAAAAATGTGTATTTATATGAAAAATGGAGGGTAAGGCGGAAAATATGGGGGATTTTATAGAAGAACGATATAAGAGTAAGGATGAAATAAAGAGAAATAAGAGATTATTTCTGTGAAGAGAACACTATGATAATGACAATAACACAAATGTTAAGTACGATAAAAAGGACTTTATAAAAGAAAATACTGGCAAATAAAGAGAAATAATAGGATATTTACGAATGAAAAAAGCATTAAAGTACAAATTATAGTACTTTAAATAAAAAAGTACGATAAAACGTACTTTATATGTATACACATATAAAAAAGTCTAAAAATGCAAAATGTGCACCTGCACACATGCGGCAAAAAGATAAAATATAGATCCGTTCCTACTTTAAACATGTAAAATTTTGATTGATCGAATAAAAGAAAGCAGCTGCTTCGATTACAAAAAAACAATAAGCTGTGGGTGGGAAAATACTTGTGCTCTTTCTGATAAACTGTAAAATAGCTATTTTGTGTAAAACTATGATTGAATGCAAAAATTTTTGTCCGCATGACTGGGATAAAGAGAAGACAGGGAAGTGTTTTACGGCTTGATTTAGAAGAAAAAGCCTATTAAGTGAAATTTATTTTATGCCAGTTCTATGCCGGAACCTTATTCAGATACATTTTATATTGGATATTACAAAATGAAACTATGCTTGAAAAAGTCTTTAGTTAACATGTACATAACGAATATATAACAGGACTGGAAGAAAAATGAAATAAATACGCAAATCTTTCGTAAACATAATAAAATAAACAAAAATCGAAAATTCCAGTTTCATAATATTATATTTTTTTCACGAGAGATACATGTGTTTCACGCTATAAAAACACTCCAGGAAAAGAAGTTTCCATTTACTATATATAGATGCTTTTGGGGAATATAAAGATAACAGCCACATTATTTTGTGGATGGAGTTTCTTGTATTTTTTACATGCTTTCGTGATACAGATAATGCCAGAGAGAATATATCGGAGTATTTTTTTTGATATTTCTCATTGATTTTATAATGTGTTCGTAACTGTTCAGTACCCTTGCAGTTACAAGTTAAACCGTGTCCTGGATCGATTTCGTTGATGGCATTTTTAACCGGATCGAGGAAGTCACTTGCTTCAATTATGAATATTGGTTTGATAATCTGTCTTCGGATGATGTTTCACGTGAAACATCCGAAGACAGATTAAGAATAAAGAGTTATAACCCCATCTTTGACAATTGCAGAAATAAAAAACAGCTGTAGTTCGTGCTTATGTGTTTTATGGTAGGTTTAATATAGATTTTAATCGAATCAAGTAATTCACCTGCTTCAATTGTGAACTACAATAAGCAGTGGTTGGGGACTTGCTTGTATCAGGAGAAGTACAGTCTCCTTCTGATAAACTGCGAAACATTTATTAAGCTATGAGCAGTAGTGAAGAGGATGTTTTTATCCGCTTGACTTAAAAAATGTTTCGCAACAACGACAACTCATATGCGCTTTACGGTAGCGTGATATAGTTTTTAATCGAGTCAGGGGGGCCCCTGCTTCAAGTGTAAGAAGCAATAAGCAGCGGTTGGTGACTTGCTTGTATCAGGAAGAGTACAAGCAAGTTTTGATAAACTGCGGAGCAGTTATTCGGTGTAAAGCTGCGTAGCAACTGCGGATGCTTTTGTTTGTATGACTCGAATCAGGAGGTCCCACTGTTTTTGGCTTCAATTGCAAGAAACGATAAGCAGTGGTTGAAGAACTGCTTCTTATCAGGGAAGAGTAGCTTGTAGTCCTTTTGGTAAATTGCGAAGCAGTTATTCAGTGTAGAACTGCGAATGCGGTTACAGATACTTTTGTTCGCTTGATAATAATAATGTTTTTAGTGTTCAGATAAAATTTGAAAATGCTATAAATGTTGTAAAAGAAAGGGATTTCGATGTCTATGTAGCAGCAGTGTGCAAGGTTCCATAAAAGATAATATATCTATACCGAGAAAATCGAATTATTTTCGAGATTACGATAAATCAGAACAATTTCAGCAAAATATCTATAAATGGGAACTTCATTTCTGGTACGTTTTTATGGCGTAAAATATATAGTCTGATTGGTAACAAATAAAACTGGAAGTTTATGCGGAGTTGATGGACTTTATAATCGATGTACTGTTACTGTCAAACTTCTGTTTAGTCCGGAATGAGTTTGGGTATACTACACAATAAATAAAATAATTCAAAACCTATTTTCTATTGTTTCACGTGAAACATTATGTGGCAGTTTAAAAATAAAAGTGTTATAATGATATCCAATGAGTAAAAATCCCTTAAAAAAATAAAAAGGAGGGGTACAATGGGACGAATCATTGCAGTTGCCAATCAGAAAGGCGGGGTTGGAAAATCAACGACAGCCATCAATCTATCGGCCTGCCTTGCTGAAAAAGGGAAAAAGGTTCTTGCCATCGACATTGATCCGCAGGGAAATACGACCAGTGGACTTGGCGCAGACAAGAATGCAGTAGAAAACACCCTTTATGAGCTGCTGCTTGGAGAAGCAGAGACCAAGGATACCATTATAAAGAACGTTGTAGATAATGTTGACCTGATACCATCGAATATGAATCTTTCCGGTGCAGAAATTGAACTGGTTGATCTTGAGGATAAAGAATTTATTCTGAAAAAGATCACGGATAAACTTCGCCGGAAATATGATTACATAATCATGGATTGTCCGCCGTCACTGAGTATGCTTACAATTAATGCTTTGACAGCCGCAACCTCCGTTCTGGTGCCGATTCAGTGTGAGTATTATGCATTGGAAGGTTTGTCACAGTTGATACATACCATCGAACTGGTAAGAGACCGATTGAATAAGAGATTGAAGATCGAAGGCGTGGTCTTTACTATGTATGATGCCAGAACAAATCTGTCACTTCAGGTTGTAGAAAATGTAAAAGAAAACCTGGACCAGAATATATACAAAACGATCATACCGAGAAATGTACGACTTGCAGAGGCACCAAGCTATGGAAAACCGATCAATCTGTACGATTCACGATCTACAGGAGCAGAGAGTTATCGCCTCCTGGCAGAAGAAGTTATAGGTAGGGAGGGCGAGTGATGGCTGGAAGAAGAACAGGAGGCCTTGGAAAGGGTCTTGACGCACTGATCCCGAACAAAGCAGGCGGTCCGTCAAAGGAACCTGCAAAAAAGACAAGATCTGCAGTTGTAAAAAAAGACAAACCAACTGAAAAAGATAATCCGGCCGCAGAACGACTTGTGAAAATTTCCAGCGTAGAACCAAATCTGAATCAGCCCAGAAGACATTTTGATGAGGATGCGCTGCTGGAACTTTCGGAATCCATTAAACAGTACGGTGTTCTTCAGCCGTTGTTGGTATCCGATAAGAAGGATTATTTTGAGATCATTGCAGGCGAACGCCGCTGGAGAGCTGCCAAGATGGCAGGGCTCAAGGAAGTTCCTGTTGTTGTAAAAGAGTTTACAGACCAGGAAATCGTAGAAATTTCCCTGATCGAGAACATTCAGCGGGAAGACCTGAATCCTATAGAGGAAGCGATGGCATACAAACGTCTGATGGAAGAGTTTCACCTGAAACAGGATGAAATCGCAGACAGAGTTGCCAAAAGCAGAACTGCAGTAACTAATTCCATGCGTCTTCTGAAGCTTTCTTCAAAAGTTCAGGAAATGGTAATTGCAGATATGATCTCAGCTGGTCATGCGAGAGCACTTCTGGGAATTTCTGATGAAGCTCTTCAGGAAACAACAGCCATGAAGGTTTTTGATGAAAAACTCAGTGTTCGTGAGACGGAAAAACTTGTAAAGAATCTGGTTTCTCCTGCGAAAAAAGTAAAAACAGAGAAAAACACAGCAGAAGATGCCATTTATGAGAGCCTGGAAGAAAAAATGAAAGGTATCATGGGAACAAAGGTATCCATTCAGCGAAAGAAAAACAACAAAGGTAAAATTGAAATTGAATATTATTCCAGAGATGAACTGGAGAGGATCATTGATCTGTTCGAATCTATCAGATAGGAGGCAGAATGAGCGGGATTTTTGAAAGCATGGGAATTGATTCCGGGATTGTGATCATTGTTTTGCTGATCCTTACCATCATTCTTCTAATCAATGTGGTGAGTAGCAATATGCGTCTCAGCCGTTTGGAACGGAAGTACAAGATGTTTATGAGAGGCGGAGATGCACAGTCACTGGAAAAAGTTTTTGTAAGAAAATTTGCACAGATCGATCGGCTGTATGAAGCAAAGGAAGATCATGATCATGACATCAGCTTTATCAAAAAAAATATGAATGTAATGTTCAGCAAATATGGCGTTGAAAAGTATGATGCATTTGATGATGTAGGTGGAAAACTCAGCTTTGCACTGGCGCTTCTTGATAAAAACAATACGGGTCTGATCTTGAATGCGGTTCACAGCCGCGATAACTGTTTCCTTTATTTAAAGGAGATCGTAAAAGGTGAGTCCTATGTTGTACTTAGTCAGGAAGAAGTGGAAGCTTTGAGAAAAGCAGTAAACTTTGGCCTTGGTGAGATTGAGAAGGAATAAAAAACTGCAAAGAGTAAGAATATTTTTAATACAGGAGGAATATCATGTTAGACATTAAGTTTGTGAGAGAGAATCCGGAGGTTGTAAAGCAGAATATCCGCAATAAGTTCCAGGACAGCAAACTGGAGCTGGTTGACAAGGTTCTCGAACTTGATAAAGAAAACAGAGAGATTAAGCAGGAGGTTGAGGCTCTCCGTGCTGAGAGAAACAAGATCTCCAAACAGATCGGTGCTCTTATGGGCCAGGGAAAAAGAGAAGAGGCAGAAGAGGTTAAAAAACAGGTTGCTGCATCCGGAACTCGTATTGAGGAACTTTCTCAGAGAGAGAAAGAGGTTGAGGAAGAGCTTCTGAAAGATATGATGGTGATCCCGAACATCATCGATCCTTCTGTGCCGATCGGTAAAGACGACAGCCAGAACGTAGAGATTGAGAAATTTGGTGAGCCGGTTGTTCCGGATTTTGAAGTCCCTTATCATACAGATATCATGGAGAATTTTGATGGAATCGATCTTGACAGCGCAAGACGTGTTGCCGGTAACGGATTCTATTATCTGATGGGTGATATCGCACGCCTTCATTCCGCAGTAATTTCCTATGCAAGAGATTTCATGATCAACCGGGGATTTACTTACTGCGTACCACCTTTCATGATCAGAAGCAATGTTGTTACAGGCGTTATGAGCTTTGCGGAGATGGATGCTATGATGTACAAGATCGAGGGTGAGGATCTTTACCTGATCGGAACAAGTGAGCATTCCATGATCGGTAAATTCATTGACCAGATTATTCCGGAGGAAGAGCTTCCGAAGACACTTACAAGCTATTCTCCGTGCTTCCGTAAAGAGAAAGGTGCTCATGGACTTGAGGAGAGAGGTGTTTACCGTATCCATCAGTTCGAGAAACAGGAGATGATCGTTGTCTGCAAGCCAGAGGAGAGTAAGATGTGGTTCGACAAGCTGTGGCAGAATACAGTAGATCTGTTCCGTTCTCTTGATATTCCGGTTCGTACGCTTGAGTGCTGCTCCGGTGACCTTGCTGATCTTAAGGTAAAATCCCTCGATGTTGAGGCATGGTCTCCACGTCAGAAGAAATACTTTGAGGTAGGAAGCTGCTCCAACCTTGGAGATGCACAGGCACGTCGTCTGAAAATCCGTGTAAACGGCAAAGATGGCAAGAAATATCTTGCTCATACATTAAACAATACAGTAGTAGCACCTCCGAGAATGCTCATTGCTTTCCTGGAGAATAACCTGAATGCAGATGGATCTGTAAACATTCCAAAAGCTCTGCAGCCATATATGGGCGGTATGACAAAGATTGAGAAAAAGACACGCGCGTAAGAGAAACGCAGGCTTTTTCAGGGAGGTGTTCTTGTGCACAGTTATTTAAAGACCGTTGGTTTTTCACAGATTACCAGAAGAAGTGAAATAAAAGAGATCATCCGTGATGTGATCGCAAGCTACGATGAAAAGGTTTGCGTGGAAAATCATCCGGAAGGCGTATTTGTACAGTTTTCCAAGAATTATGGCTGTGACTGTGGAATCAGCGTTTGTGGTCAGTACGATGAGAACGGTGAGTTTCACGTGGAATATTATTTCCCATTTTTCAGGGGAACAGGAATCACATCCAAGGAAAAAGTGACTGTTGAACGTCATACAGATAAGGAATCTTATGCAGGAGCATGTGATGATTTGCGTATTGGCGTGACTATGATCTTTTATCTGCAGAATCTGGCAGAATATATGCAGGAGAAATACAAAGGCCTGAAAGACCCGGGGGACCGTCCGGTGACGGTTTCCGGTCTGGCTTCTGAGGGAAAGATCCTGTTTCCGCTGCAGAAGGATAAGGAAGCGGTAAAGGTGGAGAGAGAACTTTCCAAAAACAGGACTAATCTGATCGCAGCAGCGCGTAATGGTGATGAGGAAGCTATGGAGAGCCTTACAATGGAGGATATGGATACTTACTCCATGATTTCCCAGAGAATTGTTACAGATGATGTTCTCACGATCGTGGACTCTTATTTCATGCCTTATGGAATCGAATGTGATCAGTATAATGTTCTTGGTGAGATTCTGGATATCATGAAATTTAAGAATATCCTGACAGGTGAAGAAATCTGCCAGATGACTATAGAGAGCAATGATATACAGTTTGATATCTGCATCAACAGCAAAGATCTTCTCGGTGAACCGGCAGTTGGACGCCGCTTCAAAGGAACAATCTGGCTGCAGGGTCAGCTGCACTATTAAGTTTTCGAATTTAGAATTAATTCTTGTAATTTCAAAATAAATATAGTAAAATAATGGTTGTGAAACTTTTGGAAGTGTTCGAAATGTTTCACAACTATATATGTCCATATAGCTCAGCTGGATAGAGCACTCGCCTCCTAAGCGAGGGGTCGGAGGTTCAAATCCTCTTGGCGACGGGCTTCAAAGCGTTCGAAAATGTTAGCTGGATTAGCTGACAGCGAACGCTTTTGTTATTTTCTAATCACGTTCGTGACATGATTTTCCATTCAAAATGATCAATTTCCAGCTAACATTTTAGTTTTGCGCTGTATTTGTACCACTCTATATAACGAAACGCTCAGATGCTGTTTTACAGTAGGGGAAAAGAAAAAATATCAAAAAATTGATGATTAATGGTGAGCTTGTGATAGAATGGATAAAAGAGAAAAGCATAAAGGATGTAGTTGTGGAGAATATTTGTTATGATTAGAAAGTTGCTGAACGGAGATATCGATAGAGTTGCTGACATATGGTTAAAGACAAATCTGAAAGCACATTATTTTATTTCCAATCAAT
>OLQL01000177.1_pt1 | contig 69873 bp, 62 predicted proteins | sample 1672971 | NCBI WGS metagenome assembly OLQL01 (sample SAMEA3136742, study PRJEB25190) | human gut metagenome | biome: human gut; feature: human-associated habitat; material: faeces | place: Austria | collected 2013
TAGGAGATGAGGGAGACAATCTCGTCGCGCATGGTGCGGACATAGTTGCTGCCCTTCATGGACTCCGGCACATCGTCCTTGCTGTCAAACACGCGATGCACGGTTACGTCCTTGTCTGCCACATCCGGCGTCAATTCGTCCTGCAAGCCGTAAATGTCAATGAAAATGCGGTTGAGTTCCTCCTCGTTCTTTTTGAGCTGCTGGAAGCGGGCTTCGCACTCCTGCTTCCATGCGGCGTATTTATCGGAAATTAGTCTTCCCATCTTGAAAGTTCCTCCTTGATTCGCTGGTCAATAAACGCGCAGACCCCAGAAAAATTCTGGTCAACATCAGCATTGCTTACGCGCAGAACGGTCAGACGATAATGTTGCAAAATTCCACTTCGCGCGGCGTCGTATGCCTGCCCCTCTGGCGTATAATGCTGCCCGCCGTCTATCTCGATGACAAGGTGCGCGCGGCTGCAATAAAAATCGGCAATAAACCAGTCAATACTGCGCTGGCGATAGACTTTTACAGGATAATCCCGCAGAAAATCATACCAGATACGCCGTTCCTGCCGCGTCATGTTTTTGCGCAGCTGCCGGGAACGGTCTTTCAGCTCGGCGTTGTAGCCGGTAAAGGAATTGGGATTCATGAGTGAACCTCCTTGAGCAATCTGTCAGGCGCGTTGTGCGGGGCAACCCCTCCGGCGCTTGCGCGCCACCTCCCCTTTCAGGGGAGGCAAAGGTGCGCAAACTGAGGCTCCCCTGAAAGGGGAGCTGTCACCGCAGGTGACTGAGGGGTTATACCAGCGGATTCCGCTTGAAATCCCATGAGGTTTCATAGGAATCCCAGTCCACTTTTGAATCAGATACGCATTTTGCCCCCAATGATGAATCTATAATGCACGGGCATGGTGCTTTCTGAATTACGCCCGAGCTGTAATTTAACGTTGGGTTGATTGTTGAAAAAATTAACGTCCAGACTTTCGTATTAAGTGCAGCCATAAACTCATCTCTTTCTTCATTGGATGAGAAACCAAATATGCCTCCAGCCGCATTTGAGATCATGGCATTTTCATCAATCGCTCTAAAGGAAATATCTCCACTGCTAATAACAGACCATGTTATACCTTTTTGAAAATAGAGGTGAGTGTTAAATATGCGTCGTGACCAACTCGTAGTATTAGGGTCTTTGGGATTGTGAGTTACCCAGTATTTTATTTCACTGCCATCATTCTCCCAATTCACAACATAAAGGATGTTTCCATACCACTTTCGATACTCTCCGCCCTTATGGAATAAATACCATTTCTTTTCGTCTTTTTTTCCGCTGGCAATTTTCTCGGCATTGACTTCCCAAAAAAAACGGAGGAAGCGTTCATTATCTGCGGTGGAAAGCCCGCTCCCTGAATCGTTTGTTTTCCCAATAGTTTTCTCCCGGGATAAGAGTTCGATAAATTTTGCTGATAGCCAATACGCCACCGGAGATCCGGGGATTTTGGAGAAGTTAGACTGGTCTGCTGCATAGCGATTCTCACCTGAGAGGAACATATCCTCTTTTCCTTGCTGAGAAGTCGGCTCGATCAGGCGGCAATACTCACCCTTATAGTCCGCAATGTGGCTCTTGCGAATGACAAACGATGTGGTCTGCACCACTTCGCCGCCGATTTCCTCAAATGCTCTTGCGCCGAGGTGCGCCATGTTGACAATATCGACTGCCAGCAGCTTTGTACGCAGCTTCTCGAAGCTGGACAGGAACATCCAAGCGTGCTGCGTGATCATCGCCTGATAGCCATCCTGCACCAGCATTTCGCCACAGCGCTCAATAAACACGGCAAATAGGTCGGCTTTGCTGTCCGGGTAATTCGCCTTGATAAACTTGCTCATATCATCCGCAAGCCCGGATACAGCGGCATACGGCGGATTTGTCACCACCACATCATACTTCTGCGCCAGCAATTCGGCGCATTTGACCAGCGGCAGCAGTTCATCCAGTGCAGGCTTCCGCATTACATTGATGTCATTGTCAATTTCAGCAAATCGGGTGTACAGTCCGGCGAAGTCTACGGGCGTGATGTTCAGAATGGAGCCGTATTCTTTGGCATCCCGCATTTCGGTGACGATGCTTTCAATATCGGTTTTCAGCTTCGGGTCATTCTTATGGAAATACTCAATAGTCATTGCCTGAATGCCGTTGCTCTCGCGGATGGCGAAGATATTGGGCTGAATGCCGCGCGTGAGCAAGCGGCGGTCATACTGCCGCGCCTTCATCATGACCGCAAAATAGGCAAGCTGCGCCGCACGGTCATCAATGTCGAGACCGTAGAGATTATTCTTGAGGATGCTCTGCACCGCCTCGCGCTGATCCCAACCAGCAGAGGTATAAATCTGCATCAGCACATCGAACGCATAGACAAGGATATGACCGCTGCCCATGCAGGGGTCGATGACCTTGATCTCTTCCGGCTTGATGGACTTGTATTCCTCCCGGAGCTTGGCAAGCTGCGCCTGCACGTCCGGCTCCTGCTCGGCTTCGTCCAGATAGTATTTCCAGCCGCCCCGCAGTTCGGCATTGGGGTGACCTTCCAGCCAAAGCCTGCCGAGGGAGTTTTCCACCATATAGCGGACGATCCAGTCCGGCGTGAAAAGCTGCGTCGCGGCTGGGATGCGCTCCTTCGTGATCTTGACGTTCTTCTTGAGCTGGGCAAAGGTATCGTCTTTCAGTTCGGTGTTGTAATACTGATACAGCCAGCCAATAATCTGAACTAAATGATTGCTGTCACTGTTTTGCCAGTTTTCCGCAGTACCCCAATCCACCTCATCAATATCGCTTACAACTTTTCCGATAAAACTATCTTGGTGAAGCATATTATTCGGAAAAAGCAATTCTGTGTAATCTTTATCACGCTGCGCAAGTCCAAACACATCCGGCAGCGCTGCTTTCAGTTCCGCACACTGCGTCAGGAGCAAGTAACGATACAGTTCTTCGGTGTTATTATTTTCAATATACTCCGCGACCTGCGCCTTATCCAAGCCCTCCATCTCAAGATGAAGGACATCGTTCAAAATCTCCGGCTTGAATGCGCCGGAAGCGTCCGAGAACACGCGGATGTGGGAGGGCAGATAGTTATTGACCTCCATAAACCGAAGCGCAACAATGCGGTTGAACCAGATATAGGTGACGCGCTCGATAGTCTGCGGATAGCCATTGGCGTTGATTTCAGCAATCAACGCCGCTCTCTGGTTCTTCTCAAGCGGAGAGAGAATGCGACCGCGAACTTCGGTAGCATCTGCCTTGCCGACATTTCCTTCTTCTATGCCGTACTGATAAGCTCTCTGGGCAATCTGCTTGTAAAGGAGCTTATGCCCGTCCACGGCAAACTTTTGAATCTTTGATTTGTTCATCTTCTTATGCTCCTTTAGTTAATCTGCACACCGTCGCAGCTTTCGAGCGTCTTCATGAGCTTTTCGCGGATCGCTTCGACGTACTTATCAATGTCTTCCTTGCTTTGCAGACGCTTGACCGAGCAGAGGTCGTATCGGCGCACGGTCATGATCTTCGGGGGCTTCGGCGCGGGCGTTCCGGGCTTTGCGGTCGCTGCGGGTGCGGGCTTCTGCGCTTCCTGCTGACGGGAGGCAGACATGACCTCCATGCGGCGGCAGATCGTGTCCTTATAGTTGAGAAGCTGCGTGATCATGGCATCCAGTTCGGTGAGAGAGGTCGCGGTTTTCGCCGCTTCACGCTTGTTCACGAAATGATCGTCCGCCTGACGGAGTAGTGCCCCGGCGTCCCGTGCTTCGCTGGCAAGCTGGTGAACATCCTGCATACACTGGCGGATGTTCTCAGCAACTTCCTCGCGCTTCATATCCAGCAAGCTGTCGTAAGCGGTCTTGACCTTCTGGACAAGCTCCGGCAGCTCCCCAATGCGGGAATAGGGCTTCGGCATGGCAAGGATCGTAGACATCGTGCTGATGACGTTCAACGTGTCCGCATCCGCTGCGAAGTAGTCTCTTTCCTTGAGAATGCTGGCAAGCCGCTTCTTGGCATCGTCGAACACCGTCCGCTGCGCCTTGAAGAACATCTCCACGCCTTCCATATCTTCGGCGGAATCGAGAAGATCATCCTGCCGCTGCACCATCCGTTTGAGCAATGCAACATTGTCCTTGCGCTGGCTCAGAACGTCGTTCATCAAGTCACGGGCAGCGGTAACGGTTTCTTTTTCGGGGTAACGCTCTTTGGCGTAGAACTCGTCAAGGAGCTTCTGATAGTGGCTCTGCTTGGTTTCAAAGGTGTTCAGAACGAAGTGAATCAGCCCGTCCTCATCAGAGGGAATGTCCATCGCGCCCAGATAGTCCCGCAGGAAGTTGACGCTCTTGCGGATCAGCTCTTCGGAGGGTGCAATACGCCGCGCGACAATGGCTTTGTCAATCTCGGTCTTCTTGCGCAGAAAGTCCACCAACCGGCGCTCTTCCTTGCCGACCACCGCGCCGCCATAGTTGATCTGGATTTTCTGCTGGACGATCAGACGGGCAATCAGGGCTGCGATGTCGATCTCCTTCCAGCCGTAGGGGATTGCCTGATACCGGCGCTGCACATCGCCCATCGAGGTCGTGAGCATCTTCTGATTTTGCAGCTCCAACCACTGGCTGATTTCATTAAGAGCATCTTCGTTGTTCGCGCCCAGTCCGGTGAAGCCGAACTCTTCATGCGTACTGTTGAGAATCTCGAGAATACCAGCATCACTGTCCACAAACTGTTTAACCATGTTGAGCTTGGAATAGACGCTCTCGACAAGGTTCTTCATCGCCTCGTCCAGCTTTTCCTTCGCGGAGCCGTATCTCAGGTCGAGAATCTCTCCGTGAACATAGGACTTGCCCTCGACGATGGCTTTTTCAATCAAGGCTCTCGCGTGGCTTTCCAGTTTCCGCGCCTCGTCGTTGCGATCGCGGATGATTCGCTGGATGCTCTCCGGCATCTGCGACACGTTGCGCTGCTTGACATACTTGCGGATTTTCATTGCCTGTTCCAGCTCATCAAAGTAGGGTGTGTCCGCCGAAAGGACAACGATTGCCGCATTGTTGACCTGCGATTCCAAGATAAGCCGCTGAGTGTCAACGCCGTAGAGGTCGCTTGCCACGGTGACAATGCGAAGCCGCATTCCGCCAGTGGACGCGCCGTTCAGCGTCTCGTCCACATACTGATCGTAGGCGAAGTCATACTTGCCGTATTTATATTTCTTTGCCGGATAGATTTCGCCATAGACCGTCTGAGAAATGCTCTGTACAATCTGTGCGCTGTCAACCGGCGTGTTCTTGATGTCGATGGCAATATCCTGCTCCTCGTCCGTCAGGAAGGCGTAGGTATCGCCGTTGCGGGAGATGTAGTTCTGCGTCAGAAGACGTTCCAGTGAAGCCGTGATGGAGGCACGGAGGGCAATCTTGTCCGTGTGAATATCGTCAATCATCAGGATAGCAATGTTCTCGATATTTGCCTTGACGTCCTCAATATAGCGGACAAGGTAGAGCAACTTGAGGACGTTCACATCCTGCTGTTCCAATCCGTCGTGCGCGTCCGCCGCATTCTGGCAGCGGTCGATAACTCGGCGAATGGTACTTTCAAGAAAAGTATGGACCGTGTCATAAAACTGATAGAACGGCACAAGGGCGTTCTCGTCCTTGTTTTCGATTTTCTGCGCCGCCTCTTGGAAGCCGGACAGCATGGAGCGTTCGCCGCCCGAAAGGTGCTTGCCGGAGTTGCCGTGCTTGCGGATTTCTGCGAGAACTTTCTGGATGACGATGAACTGGTATGGGACGAAGGGGAAGGTCGCGCTGAACTCTGCTGCGCTGGTAAAGCCCTTAATGTCGAGAATGGGGTTGTCAAAGGCGAACAAGCTTTTGAGACCCGAAGCCTCTTTCTCGTACTCCATTTGCAGGAGGTTATCTGCATCCTCCGTCTTCGCCAGAACACGCTTTTTGATGACTTCATCGACGGACGAGGAAGATAGGCTCAAGCGGGTATCGAAGCGCCCTTGAATCTTGGAGAAGTCATTGCCGGTGATTTTCACGACAGAATCAATCGCTTCCTGGCTCGTGACCATGACCCAAACCTTGCCCCGGCATTTGTCACCAATCTCTTCCACCAGCGATTGCAGATTCATCATCAGATCGCCATCATCACCGATATACTGACCGACTTCATCCACGCAGAACAGGAGGCGGAAGTTGCCTTCCTTGCTGTCCACATACTCTTTGATTTCAGAAACAAGCTGCTTGATGCTCATGTCGGCGTTCTCTTCGCCGTTGAACCAGTTGCAGGCTGCTGTCTCGCTCATGCCGAGGACGGACTGCAAAACCTCAACCACATCGTCCTCAAAGAAGGCAGCAGAATCGCGGGTGTTGACCCATTCGTCACCGTTGACCTCCTTGAAAGCAGCACGGAAAGCCTCCGTCTTGCCCTGTTTTTCAATGAAGCGTTCCAGCTTCGCAACCTTGAGATCTTCGCCATAGAAACCGCAGTGGTTATAGAACACCTTCGCGAAAACGCGCAGAACGGCAGTCTTGTCCTTGTTAATCGGCCCTTCGATGTCGATGTTGAACAGGATAGACTCTGTGGGAATGCGGACACATTTCTGCACCGTTGCATACATCATCGGATCATCAAACTTGTCCGCGAAGTAATCAAAGGCGTGTTTGCCGTCCACCTCTTTGTTGGAGAGAAGGTAGGAGAGCATTTTCAGGAAGTGGGATTTACCGCTTCCAAAGAAGCCGGAAATCCAGACACCAATTTTGTCCGTGGGATTGTCAATGGCTTTGGCGTAGTTATCAAAGAATGTGGCAAAATGACGCCGCAGCTCTTTCGTGATAATGTACTCGCTGAGTTCCTGCTTCAAGCTCTGCTGGTCATCCTGCGACACCTTGATAACGCCGTTGATGTCACGGTCGATGTCCTTTTGGAACATACTTTGTATTTTCATAGTGCCTTCCTCCAATTACAAAAGGTTGAATGCCCGGTAGTAGTGTCCGTCCAGAAACTTTCCAAACAATCCGAGGTCTTGTCCGTTGAACGATCCCGGATAGAACATGACGATGGGGATGTCCTCAAAGAGATGCTGCATACTGTCCAGCATTTTATGAGAGCGCATAAACGGGAAGATTTTTCCCACGCCGGTCAGGAAAAGAACATCGCCGTATTCATGCGGCTCGTACTTCATGTATTCCAGAAGTGCCTCCGGCGTTGCGATTTTTTGAAGCTGCTTGAGAAGGTACTCCCTCCCGCGTTTTTCTTCCAGTCCGTCCACGGATTTCAGGACGCGCTTGTCCTCCAAGAGTCTCAGAAAAATCTCGTAGAGGTCGCATTCTTTGATGTGGTATGGCGTCCCATTTTCCGCTTTCAGCCGGGAAACGAAGTCTCTGACGATTAACTCGTCTGCCGGATCATAGCAGAACACATGAATGCCAACCTCGTTGCTCAAGCCTTCGTTTTTCAGAAAACTTGGTTCGGAAATACGTCCTCTGATTTTATCTAACTCTTGCTTGATGTCACTCATGCCAGAGCCTCCTATCTAAAGCAGTTAAAAGCCGCGAGTGCTTCGAGATCGTTATTTCTACGGATGCCTTCTTCCAGTTCTTCGCAGAGGAACAGCGGATTGAGCCGCGTAGATTTGAAGGTGTCAAGGATTTCAACCTCAACTAAAATCTTCGTCAGCACTTGCTTGATCTTATTGACCGTTGTCTCGCTCCATCCGGCAATATCATCGTTCTGCTCCTGCAAGTGGGAGAAGAAGACATTCAGGTCTTTCCGCGAAAACTCGAAGTCCTGACTCCGGAACTTTTCTCCGATCACGCCGACCATGAAGTCCCAGACAATGCGGTTGTAGCGCATCATGGCATAGAGGTTGATCTGCTTCGCAATATCAATCGGAGCAGTGGACAATTCTTGACGGAGCTGCTCATCGTCTAATGCGTCCAGACGCTTATAGCAGCTTCGCAACATGCGGGCAACAAGTCGCTCGGTCGGGTATTGAAATAGGTTGCCTTTTTTGATTTCTTCAATAGCATTCTCCACGGATATTCCGTCGAGGTAATACTTCGATGCAATGCGGATTTCGTAAAAAAGAAACTGTTCCGCCGTGATCGTTCCGTTATAAATCAGAGATCGTTCCATTCGCTTCTCCATTCGAGCCGGTCTCCCAAGCTCACTGTTATCATATCATATTGGCTGTCCTATAAAGCGGACTCTTACTTGCTTTCGTCTACAAATTCCACGATGTCACCGATATTACAGCCGAGACAAATGCAGATTTTTCTCAGAGCTTCCATTGACACGTCTTCGCCCTTTCGGAGCTTTGTCATCGTACTGGAAGACAGCCCGGACGCTTTGTGAAGATCGCCCTTGCTCATATCCTTATCGACAAGCAGTTTCCACAGTTTTTTGTAGCTTGCTCTCATAGTTCTCACCTCAGCACAGAATTATAGCATAACTATTTCAGTATACCACCGAAAGAGCGGATATTCAATAGCATTTCGTAAATTTAGGGTGAATACGACCGATTTGCACGAACGTTTCGCCTCATGAAGTGATTAGATGCGAAAAGCAGCGGAATTTACCGCTGACGCACAGACATTAAGCATTAGCTATCCGCATACAGCAGCGATACTTCAACAGATTGCAGATGACTATCGAAGAGAAGGAAACCGTGATCGCTTGCATTCTGAACTTTGAGCAGATAATATGTTTTTCTCAGGAAGCTATTAAAATGGGAAGCGAATTGGTACGAATGCAAAAGCTTCTTATCAGTGCAGGAAATTAGCAATCTCAATTAATAGGGCTGCGTTCCATCGCAAGAAGATAATCTTCTTTATCCACTTTGCACCAGTCCATTACATTGCCAATTTCGGATTTCAGGATATGGTCAAGCAAAAGGCGGGTGCTACAGTCATTGCTTCCTAATAAAGCACGAAATGAACAATAAAAGATAAGAAGAAAAAGCAAAAAAAATCACAAAACCACTTGACAGAATGCACAAAGTACTATATAATGAAAATGAACCATCTGGAATGGTATAGTGAGTCAAAACCAGGGAGTTTTCCTCACCGATTGCGAGCTTTTAGAGGCTCCGCCGCGAAAGCGGCTTTTTTCATAAGTGCGCATATCGTGCAGGAAACAACTTCACCCGTTTGCAAAGGCGATTCATAAAACGACAAACGAAGGAAAGAGGCGCACCATCATGAAAGAAGTCTACAATATCGGGCTGGATATTGGCACAAGTTCTGTTGGCTACGCAATGACGGACGAAAAAGGACGGTTGCTGCGCTTCCACAAACGTCCGACATACGGTTCGGTTCTGTTTGAGGAAGCGCAGACGGCGAAAGAACGTCGCCAGAAGCGTTCAGCGCGGCGTCGGCTGGCGCGGCGGCGCAAGCGTATCAAACTGCTGCAAGCGCTGGTTGCGCCGGATGTGTGTGCGGCAGACCCGGAGTTTTTTCTTCGGATGAATGAATCGTTCTTATGGTCAGAGGACAGCAAGTACGAGAAGCTTTATGCAAAGCTGCCAAAGGCGCTGTTTGTGGATGGAACAGTATCCGTCGAGACGCTGCCGACGATTTACCATATTCGCAATGAGCTGGTGAAAAGCACGAAGCAGGCGGATATCCGCTATGTCTATCTGGCGATGCACCACATCATCAAATATCGCGGGCATTTCCTGATGGAAGGACAAACGCTGTCCGACATCGGTGCGGAAGCACCGCAAAAGATGCAGGATCTGCTGGAATTGCTGACCGACCCTGAAAATTTTCCCTGCGAATTTGTGCCAGCAGAAAATGCGGCAAAGGAAATCTGTCACACGATGGAAAATCACTCGCTCCGTGGTATGGCGCGCAAGGAGCAGATTCAGAAGCTGCTGTATGCAGGCAAGAAAAAAGGAAGCAAAGAGACTGCACAAGCACTTGCGTCACTTCTTTTGGGCTATAAAGGTTCTTTGAAAGCGCTGATTGGCTATGAAAGTCAGACGGATGCACCAGAAAAAACCTCCTTAGGCGCCATTGAAGGCGAAACAGAAGAAACGTATCTTGCCGGGATGACAGAAGCGCAGGCGGAAGTATTCACGCGGATATTGGAGCTGTATCGCTGGCAGCTGTTTGCGGAAATTCGTCAAAACGGGCAGACGATTTCCGACATGATGGTAGCGCGTTATGAAAAGCACGGGCGTGACTTGGAGAAACTGAAAGCATGGGTGAAAGCCTATCAGCCGGATAAGTTTTATGCACTGTTTCGTGATGATGAAAACGCAAAAGGCTATGCGGCATATACGGATCACCTGCGCAAACCGAAAAAATTCAAAAAAGAGAAGTTGCAACGCTGCACACAAGATGAGTTTTACAAGGTGCTCAAAGCTATGCTGACAGGCAATAAGGATGCCGAAGCAGCGGCAGCCGCACAGCCGATGCTTGAAGCGATAGATGAGCCGAACGGCTTTTTGCCGCTGCAGCGCATCAATCTGAACGGTCAAATCCCGAACCAGATTCAGGCGGAAGAGCTGGCGAAAATACTTGACGCGCAGGGAAAGTATTATCCGACGCTGCGGGAAAATCGGGAGAAAATCCTCAGCATCTGCACGTTCCGTCTGCCGTATTATGTCGGCCCGCTGTATCAAGATAAGAACAGCCCGTTCCAGAAGTGGATTGTGCGTGACAAAACGCAGCCTGCCTATCCGTGGAATTTCTTTGATGTGGTGAATCAGACGGCAACGGCGGAAGGGTTCATAGCAAACTTGACAAACAAGTGCACCTATTTGCCGATAGAGGACGTGCTGCCGCTGCATTCCCTGCTGTATGAAGAGTACCTTATGCTGAATGAGCTGAACCGCGTCCGCGTAAAGAGCAATCTGATTCGTGATGTTCAGCTGAAACAGCGGATGCTGGATGAACTGTTTGCAAAGAATAAATCGGTTTCCTACAAAACATTCGCGAAGTGGCTTCAGCTGAACAGTCCGTATGTGGATGTTACAGAGAATGATATTTCCGGCACACAGGAACCGAATAAATTCACAGCGAGCCTGCGCACACGGTATGACTTGGAGAAGCACGGATTCACCGTGAATGATCAGACGATGAAGCAGCTGGAAACATTAGTGCGCTGGAGTACCATCTTTGAGGATCGCAGCATCCTGAAAAAGCTGATTCAAGAAAAATATCCGGACGTAACGGATACGCAGCTGAGTTTTCTGGTGCAGCGGCGCTATACTGGCTGGGGACGACTGAGCGAAAAGCTGCTGACTGGTGTGCTGGGTGAATATGAGAATCAGCCTGCAACAATCATGGACGTTCTGCGCGCGACGAATGAGAACTTCATGCAGGTGCTGAACAATCCGCAATACCATTTTCAAGAGAAGATTGCAAAAGAGCGGCTGATGGAGCTGGGAGAACCGAAAGAGGAAATCGAATACGACGAGATTCGGAAATTGCAGGTTTCTCCGGCACTGAAACGCGGAATTTGGACGGCAGTGCGCATTGTGAAGGAACTGATTGAACATCAGGGCTGCCATCCGCACGCCATTTATCTGGAAAACACGCGCGAAGAAACGCCGGATGAAAAGAAACAGCGCACGCAGTCACGTCTGAACCAAGTGGAGCAGATGTATAAAGAACTGGCGGAAGATAAGACAGCGGAGAAAGTGCCGTCAGAGTGCTGGGAAGTATTGAAAAACTGCAGGGATAAAAAGAAACTGGATGATCAGCAATACCTGTATCTGCTGCAGCTGGGGAAATCGCTTTACAGCGGCAAGCCGCTTGATTTCGACCAGCTTTCGGCAACGACGCAGATTGACCACATCTTGCCGCAATGCTATATCGTGGACAACTCGATTGAAAACCGCGCACTGGTGCTGTCGGGTGAAAATCAGCGCAAGGCAGACAACCTTCTGCTGGCGGATAGCATTCGGGATTCACAGCGCCCGTGGTGGAATTATCTGCGCCAGAAGGGATTCATGGGCGAAAAAAAGTTCAAGAATCTGACGCGCAGTATGGTAAGCGCTGAAGACAAACAAAAGTTTGTCGCACGGCAGCTGGTGGAAACGGGACAGATGGTGCAGTGCGTGACGGAGCTGTTCAAGCGCTATTATCCGGATGTGCATGTGCGCGGCATCAAGGCAGGACTGTCCTCGGAACTGCGGGAGCAGTACGGACTTTACAAGATTCGTGAGCTGAACGACATGCACCATGCGTATGACGCATTTCTTGCGGCAACAATGGGGAACTTCGTGGAGCGCTTTATGCCGTGGCTTGACAGTGAGTCGTCTGCAGCAATTCGATTCAGGAAAGCGCAGGAAGCAAGGAAAGACGACGATGATAACAAGGTTGATTTAAGCTCGAAGCATGGCATGATACTGGCGAAGTTCAGCCGGGATCAGGTGGATGCGGATACCAGGGAAATCATCCGAAATGCACAGCAGGACATTTGCTACTTGAAGGCGGTGTGGGGATACCATGATGGACATGTGGTGTTTCTGAAGCGGCAGAAGTCGGGTGCCATCTATGATGAAACACGCTACCGCGCTGGAAGTGTAAAAGCCAAATTTGCTTTGAAAAAAGCACTGGGTACTGAACGGTATGGTGGGTTTAACAGCATCAACCCTGCCTTTATGACCGCAATTCAGTATACACAAGGGAACAAAATCTACCGCAGGGTTGTAGGTATTCCGATTTACGCAAATGTTCCCACTGGAAAGGCAGACGAGTTGATTCGTGCTTTTGCAGCAGACAAGATTTCCGGTGCAGCAGTAGTGCGTCCGCGGCTTCTGATGAACCAGATGTTGGAATGGGATGGTGGCGTTTTCGTACTTCGCGGCGGGCAGACAATTGATATTCTTATGGGCAAGGAGAATGCCGCAAGGGTAACGATTACCAACGGAAAACAGCTGTTTGTTTCGGGAAAGGATATGACAACCATTGCCTTGCTTTTCCGTGGGGAAGAGAATGGTTTGAATCCGGAACAGCTTAAGGAAACGGTGCTTCATTTGCTTGAAAAGTTCAAAACGCAATATGCTGTATTTTATCAAAAGTGCAAAGCCGATGATATTAACCGTATTTTGAAAAACCTTGAGACCCCTGAGCAGCTTACAACTGCCGATTGGACAGCGATGGTGAGCGAGCTGCTGAATGCGATGGGCAAGCAGCGAAAAGTTTCAAAAGAATGGATTACCTGCGAAGATTGGAGAATCCGAGGCATACCGACAAAGGACGTTGACCTGATTGACCAGTCCATCACAGGACTGCGCGAGAAGAGGACGAAACTATGGCCGGATTCCGAACCGTCGTGATTCAAAGCCCGTGCAAGCTGACGTATAAGGATGGTTTTCTCATCATTCGCGGCGATGAGGTGCGGACGGTTCACATTTCGGAACTGCACACGCTGATTCTGGACACGACGATGGTCACGCTGACGGGGTATCTCATCTGCGAACTGATGCACGAAAAGGTGAACGTCATCTTCTGTGACGAAAAGCGGAATCCATGCGGGCAGGTACTCCCCTATGCCGGAAGCCATGATACAGCGGCAAGGATGATGGCGCAGGCAAACTGGAGTGATGCGCGGAAAGCGGCGCTGTGGCAGCAAATCATCCAGCAGAAGATTCTTAATCAGGCGGGCGTGATGCAGGAAGTTTCCGTGGAGGCTGCAAGACAAATTGCAGCCTTCGCGGAGAGCGTTACCCTCGGTGACGCGACGAATCGCGAGGGACACGCAGCGAAGGTCTATTTCAACCGCATTTTCGGCAAGGATTTTTCGCGCGATTTGAAAAGTGACCGTAATGCAGCATTAAACTACGGCTATTCGCTGCTGCTTTCCTGCTTCAACAAGGAGGTCGCTGCACGCGGCTACGCGACGCAGCTGGGGATTCACCATCGGAACGCCTACAACAGCTTCAACCTTTCCTGTGATTTGATGGAACCATTCCGCTTTCTGGTGGATGAGGTCGTGCTGCATCAGGGAGAGCGCACGTTTGACAAGGAATATAAGTACGAACTGCTGGACATCCTGAATACAGAAATTTGCTATCAGCAGCAAAAGATGTATGTCAGCACTGCCATCGCCCGCTTTGTGCGCAATACAACGGATTACCTTGACGGTCAGACGGAGTGGACAGAGGGAATGATGATGCACTATGAGGATGCGAGCCATGAGAGTCATCGTGATGTTTGATTTGCCGGTGACAACGTCGGAAGAGCGCGCCGCATACGGGCGATTCCGCAGAGACCTCATCAAGGACGGCTTTCTGATGATGCAGGAATCGGTATACTGCAAATTAGCAGTCAATGCGGTGTCGGCTGACCTGATTAAACAGCGCGTTAATCGCATCAAGCCAGCAAAAGGCGTAATTCAGCTGATGATTATCACGGAAAAGCAGTACAGCCAGATTGACTATCTGCTGGGCGGCCCGCAGGAAAAACAGCTGGATACGACAGAGAGGTTGTGGTTCTTTTGATACTGAGGAACATCAGCTTCGAGCATGATTTGCCAATCGTCGATGACCATGCGGCTTCGATGCAGATTGCCTCTCCGCACCTATACGCGCGGGTTGTGCAGAGTTTCCTTGCGCTGGAAGCGGGCGAAGAATCCTTGGAGCCCTTCTTATTCTTGCAGGACGATGACCTTCTGGATGCGTCAAAACTGCTGTACGTTGTTACCGATCCGTTCCACATTGATTTTGCGAACAAGAAAATCACGACGGCACTTTACGGGGAAATCAATCAGCTCATTCGCAAAAATCCGCTGCGGCAGGCACATTGGGAAAAGCAAATGGTGGAGCTGTCAGATTTCATGCAGGAAGTGACGCGCGAAATCCCGCTGGAAATCATCGCGCCGGACGAAATGACGGTACAGGATGTTTGCAACGCGTTCGGTGTACAGCTGGATTGCCCGCTGAATACGTCACCGCTGGTGCGGATTTGCAAGCTGCTGGATGTTCTTGCGGAGTGGATGCCGAAAAAACTGCTGGTTCTCTGCAATCTTGACAACTACTTTTCGGACGCGGATTGGCAGGAAGTCATCAAGTATGCCGCCTACACAAAAGTAAAGACGCTGCTGATTTTTCAAAATCAAGCGATTCCGATGCATGAGCAAGAAATTCGTTGGCAAATTGATCAGAATTATGATGACAAAATCATCAAGCTGTGATATACTGAAAAAGAAAAGAACCATCCGGCGTGGCAGCGGCTCACGACCGAAAGGTTCCTACCTCATGGATTTGAGGTTTTGGAACTATGTCATTCCAGATGGTTCTACTACACAGGGCGGCAAATACTACAACGGCGATTTGTTTTGGAACTATGTCATTCCAGATGGTTCTACTACGCGCAGTTGAGTGCATCTACCGGCACTGGAGTTTTGGAACTATGTCATTCCAGATGGTTCTACTACTGGGATACGGCCATGAAAACAACATTACCGGTTTTGGAACTATGTCATTCCAGATGGTTCTACTACCGGCTGGTTCCGCTTCCAGCCCTCGTCAGGGTTTTGGAACTATGTCATTCCAGATGGTTCTACTACGGGGCGGCGATGATGAACTGGAAGAAGCAGGTTTTGGAACTATGTCATTCCAGATGGTTCTACTACCGAACCACCTGCAATCCTGCATATAATAGGTTTTGGAACTATGTCATTCCAGATGGTTCTACTACATTTCCCTTTCTGCCCTCGTCACCTCCGGGGTTTTGGAACTATGTCATTCCAGATGGTTCTACTACCGGGCGCGGGTGCGGGCGGGCGCGGGTGCGTTTTGGAACTATGTCATTCCAGATGGTTCTACTACTTCGCCGCGCCTTTTGTCGGGCTGCATGTCGTTTTGGAACTATGTCATTCCAGATGGTTCTACTACATTTATAAGTAATCCCAACAGCATACGTTGGTTTTGGAACTATGTCATTCCAGATGGTTCTACTACAAACGCGACCATCACAGACGACGCATACGTGTTTTGGAACTATGTCATTCCAGATGGTTCTACTACAAACCGCCGACGGGAAAACAGTCAAAAAGAGTTTTGGAACTATGTCATTCCAGATGGTTCTACTACGATTTGTCTCCGTTGGATTGTCTGTTGTGGGTTTTGGAACTATGTCATTCCAGATGGTTCTACTACAAGCCGCACAGGCGGCAATACGCGGATTGAGTTTTGGAACTATGTCATTCCAGATGGTTCTACTACCAACGATGTGCTGAACTTCCGCAACGAGAAGTTTTGGAACTATGTCATTCCAGATGGTTCTACTACTTTCCACCGCTCTTGGCTCTGAAACGGTCGGTTTTGGAACTATGTCATTCCAGATGGTTCTACTACAGCAGTTTTTGGACGAGAATGACGTTTTTATGTTTTGGAACTATGTCATTCCAGATGGTTCTACTACCGGCGGAAGCCTATCGCCGCGTCAAGGCAAGTTTTGGAACTATGTCATTCCAGATGGTTCTACTACTGTTGTACACCTACAACATGCACGCCCTTCGTTTTGGAACTATGTCATTCCAGATGGTTCTACTACGCATCTGCCCACCGCCGAGTGCGTTAAACAGTTTTGGAACTATGTCATTCCAGATGGCTTCACTACCGATTCAAGTGCATAGTATTCAGCTGACTTAATTAGATTTTTCTTGTTATGCAAGCCATATTTATACGGCAGTATAAGGATCACACTGATCAATCTGTTATGCTTCTTGCTAATCAGCATAGTCAGATAACGTCTCTTTTGATTTCTATGCAGTGTGCATTCCCCAATAAGGTGTATTTACAATTTCAATCTTTCTTGCAACAATGTGAAAAGCTACTTGTCCTGATTCCTATGATGATTATATCATATTCCATCCGCTTTTCCATAATGCGATTATGCTACAAATCGAGTAGGAGACTCCCCTAAATAAATAGGAGAGCCGACCTCTCACACCACCGTGCGTACCGACCGGTACACGGCGGTTCAATCGCATGAGTGCAAGGACTCGTAGCAGTTGAGGATACCAAAATATCCTGCTGTCGCGAGTCTTTCGTTTGTAATGGAACATGCTAAAACTGGGCTTCCGGCAATTCGCCAATAGCCCAATCGGGAATTCCCCCACTGGTATGCCTTGTCCGCTGGAATTCCCAGCCTCCTTAAGTTGGCTACCTTCGTTCGGGGCTTCTTCCATTGCTTCCAGATGTACATGCGAAACCTGCGCCGCAGCCATTCATCCCAAGTCTTCATCATCCGCTTCATCTCGGCTACATGGAAGTAGCCAAGCCATCCACGGATAAACACTTTCACTTCCGCCATCACTCGGCGGACGTTCCGTCCGCGGTTGCGTTTTGTCAGTAGTTTCAGCTTTTCCTTTGCCTTGTTCAACGACTTTCGGTGCGCACGGATGTAGATGCCGCTTCCATTCCTCCCTATGCAGAATCCAAGAAATTTGAACTCCTTCACTGCGAAGATGCTGGTCACTTTGCTCTTTTCCGTGTTCATTTTCAGTTTCAGCTTTCCCTCCAGATACCTCCGGCTGGATTCCAGCAGACGTTCAGCTGCTCGTTTGCTCTTGGCAAACACTACAATGTCGTCTGCATCCCTCACCGTCTTTACCCCTCGGCTGTGCATCTCCCAATCAAATTCGTTGAGGTAGATGGTCGCCAGCAGTGGTGACAGCGGTCCGCCCTGCGGCGAACCTTCCTCGGTTTTGCTCACTACACCTTTTTCCATTACTCCGCTTTTCAGATACTTCTTGATGATGCGCAATACTCGCTTATCCTGTATCTTCCGGTGCAATAGATTCATGAGCAGTTCGTGATTCAGCGTATCGAAATACTTGGACAAGTCCACCAATACTGCGTATCTGTATCCTGCTTCCGCATATTCCTTTACTTTCTGAATCGCCTGCTGACCGCTCCGTTTCGGTCGGTATCCGTAGCTGCTGTCTGAAAATTGCGGTTCCCATATGTTTTGCAGCTTCTGTGCGATTCCCTGCTGTATCACTCGGTCTACTACCGTCGGGATTCCCAGTTTTCGCACGCCGCCATCCGGTTTCGGGATTTCCTTTCGCCGCACCGGGCTTGGCTCGTAGCTTCCGTCTCGGATACTCTGCAAAAGTTCCTCCCTATGTTCCTTCAACCACGGCAGCGCTTCTTCTACGCTCATTCCGTCGATTCCTGCTGCTCCGTGGTTGCTCTTGACCCGCTTATACGCTCTGTTCAGGTTATCCCTGTCCAGTATCGTTTCCAGCAGGTCGCTTGCACCGCCTCGTTCTTTCCCTTCTCTGCGGTCTGTGCTCCGCGCTTCTGCATACCCTTGGTGTTCCACACTTGCTCTTTGCAGGAAGCCCTCGTTTCCTCGGTTTTCTGCTTTCATCACACTGACCTCCTTCCGGTCTTTACTTGAGACTTACGATTGTTCAGCCCTTCCCTTGATTCCGCAAGGTACTATGGCTTCGGCTGACTGAGTATTCCGCGCGAGATTGCGCAGCACGACCGCTCAAATTGAGCATCCATTCCGGCGGAATTGAGCACGCTTGCCGCCGTCGTTGAGCACTGCGGTAAAATGTAGATATGCATCGCATTTTGCGGTGTAAATATCTACAAGGAGGTCACCTGTATGACCAATTACCGTGAGATTCTCAGACTCCATAGTCTGGGACTCAACAAGACCGAGATCGCGTCAAGCTGCCAGTGCGCTCGGAACACTGTGGCAGCAACCCTGCAACGGGCAGCAAACTGCGGCCTGCAATGGCCACTGCCGGAGGAAATGTCGGATAAGCAGCTCTCAGAGCGTCTGTTTCCGACCAGCCCCTCGAAGCCTGTCTACAAGATGCCGGACTACGCCTATGTCCACAAGGAACTCCAGCGCAGCGGTATCACCCTGAATCTGCTGTGGCTGGAATACTGCGACCAGTGTCGGGCGGCGGGTGAGATTCCATACCAGTCCCCCCAGTTCAACAAGTACTATGCGGACTATCTGACAAAGGTAAACGCCACCATGCACCTGAACCACAAGCCCGGCGAGGTTATGCAGGTGGACTGGGCCGGCGATACTGCCGCTGTTATTGACACAGACACCGGTGAAATTATCCCGGCCTATGTGTTCGTGGCAACCCTGCCATACAGCGGCTACAGCTATGTAGAAGCCTTTTTCTCCATGAACCAGGACTCATGGACCACTGCCCATGTGAATGCCTACAAATACTTTGGCGGCGTTACACGGATCATCCAGTGCGACAATCTGAAAACCGGCGTGCAAAAGCATGGGAAGGATGAGGTTGTTCTACCAATACAGCACGATCCAGGCGCATATGCCGCCAGAGCACCAGAAGTATGTCCAGTGGAACGGTGAACGGTTCATTCACTGGGCCGGTAAGGTCGGCAGCAACACGCAGGTCGTTGTCCGGGCTATTCTCGGCAGCTACAAAGTAGAACAGCAGGGCTACAAGTCCTGCATGGGTCTGCTGAAGCTGGCAGACAAGTACACTCCGGAACGGCTGGAGAATGCTTGCAAACGGGCATTGGAATACATACCCCGCCCTTCTCTCAAGAATATTCAGGCTATTCTGGCATCCGGCCAGGATAAAGCCATCCCTGAGCAGAGTACGGCTACTGCGTCCTCTTCCCAGTACGGTTTCACCCGTGGGGCTGACTACTACGGAAGGGGGAATAAGTGATGCTGACTGAAACAACGGTATCCAAGCTGCGTGAAATGCGGCTGAGTGTTATGGCCAATGCCCTGAAGGATCAACTTGCCGATCCGCAGTTCCAAAACATGACCTTTGAGGACCGGCTCGGTCTTTTGGTGGATGCGGAATGGAATGCCCGAAAGAATAACCATCTGAACAAGCTGATCCGGCAGGCAACCTTCTCGGATCCGGGAGCTTGTCTGGAAAATGTGGAGTATCTGCCCGACAGAGGACTGAAGCAGGAGGAACTGCTGCGGTTCAGCACCTGCAACTACATTCAGGAGCACCACAACATCATCCTGCTGGGAGCTACCGGCAGCGGCAAAACCTATCTCGCCTGCGCTCTGGGCATGGCTGCCGCAAGACGGTTTTATGCGGTGAAGTACATCCGGCTCCCGGATCTTCTGGTAGAATTCCAGATTGCCAGGGGCAACGGTACGATTCGCAAGCTCATGGCCCAGTACAAGAAGTACGCATTGCTCATAATTGACGAATGGCTTCTGTACCCTTTGAAAGAAACGGAAGTCAGGGACTTATTGGAAATCGTGGAGTCCCGGTACAAGCGAAACTCCACGATCTTCTGCTCCCAGTTTGACATTCCGGGCTGGCCGGAAAAGTTGTCTGACCCACTGCTGGCTGATGCCATCTGCGACCGAATCGTCCACGATGCTTACACCGTGGTCATTGGAGGCAAGGAATCCATGCGCAAGCGGAAGGGTTTGCAGGACATCTGACTCCGACTATATTTATGATACCTTGACTGATTTGTTCTGTCCATATTCAACCTGAGCGGTGGGGCTGCTCAATCCGGGCGGTCCCATTGCTCAATTCAAGCGGAACCGCTGCTCAATTTCGCCGGTCGAGGTGATTTTGCTCAGCGGTGTACGCAGCTGACTTCTTGCAGTTCGTTGTTACTGCGGCTTTCGGATTCTCCTACTTCCCGTCTGCAAGACCTCCCCGGGTAAGCGCAACAGCTTTCCTCCCACGTAACCGCCACATTTACCGCACGGGATTCGGGCAGCATTGGACTTCGTGTTGTCTAGCACACTCGTCCGTCCCTGTACGGCCTACTATGTGATTTCTGTTCGTCGGTTCGGGAGTTTGCCCGCCAGCATTTTTTTCCGCTGACATCCGGCTTCCTTCAGATTCCACCTCACGATGGACACCCTTGCCTTCGGCTAACGCTTCCTACTGCCGAGCACGTTGTGGTCTCTCACCACTTAGTTGTTGCTCTTGCCGGGCGCACACAAGAACGGCAACAGGAACTCCCTCGTCCCTGCTGCCGTTCCTCTCTTCACTTATCCCATAATTTCCTCTCGTACGACCTCTTCCGCTCTTCCTTGAATCATCTCCATCCTCCGCACCCACGTCATCTGCTCATTTTCCTTCATCCTCTCATCCACGCCCTCCGCCTCAGCCATCTTCCGAACAAGCGCCGCCACCCGCTCTTCGCACTCCCTCTGAACCGCCAGTAGCGCCGACAACTCATCCGCCCAAATCAGCCTAACGCACTCGTGCAGATGCTTTTCCTGCAAATGCCCACTTGCCATTAGGCGGCCTGTCCGCCAGCATACAGGTAGGAAAGTAGTAGTCGCTCACAATGGTGTAGCGAATGCCGCGCTCCATGATTTCGGTGGACAGTTCGTTCGTCATCGTCGCTTTCATCAAAGAAAACATCCTGTGCTTTTTTGTCGCCTTGGCATTGAACCGCATATACAGCACAGTGAGGAAAATCGTTCCGTTCATGATGTCGGGACTATTGCGAAAATGTTAGACGTTTGTAAATGTGGCAAAGTGCATTATGGTGCAAAGGCTTCGGTTCGTCGAGTGCCTTTCATGCGGTTCCGCGTTTTGAGGGGACGTACCCATCAAAAATGGTTGACGGATGAACGATTCAAAAGCACAAAAAACTTAAAATTCAATAGCCTCTATATTTTCTTGCACTTCTTTGAATCAGTTCGTATATTTCTTTAACATCGATGATACTCATCATTGTCTTCTGATTATCAACAAATTTGCGTGCATCACGGGTAACATGTCCAGTTGTCACGAGAATCGCTTTGTTTATTTTATCAGCCGACTGGACACCATATAGGGAACGAACGACATTTACACCTACAGAGTTCTGGTGCCCGTAGCGTTTACACTCGATGTAGAAAACGACCGGCTTTCCCATTTCATATTTCGTTGCAATAATATCTCGTCCACCATCTCTGGTTTGCTGTGTCAATGTTGTTTCAAAGCCTTCATCTTGAAGCAAACGTTCGATAACTTTCTCAAACTCTCTGGGAGAGATGTCATAGATTAACTCACGGTTTTGGGCAACATCAACAATGCTTTGCTCTACCTGTGTAAGAGCAAGGTATGCGTCATCAAGGTCAAAATCAGCTTGGCTATATATGACTCCCATGTGAGGTTCTTCCTCAAACTGCCCTCCCTCTATTTCGCTATCTTCGTAATCAAATGCGCCTACGGGATATTCATAGCCAGATATTCTGAAGGAGATTTCATTACCGCATTGAGCACATTCTATGTAGCCCTTGTGATAAAATTCGATTTCTTCACCCATTCTATTATCGCCATGATCATATACATAGGACTCAAAATCAACATCTGCTTTGTGTATTCCACTAACTTTCCCACATCTACCACAGCGGATAATGACATCTTCCATGAGCTTCATCATATTCTTAACCTCGCATTTCACTCTGCATTGTTCTTCAAAATCTCAAAGGCCTGTTTTATCTTTGCTGCCATCAGCTTTCTCCGCTCAACCAGAAAATCCTCATAGTTCATGTTCTCCCACCCGTGCGGAAGGGCATTTTCTTCTTCCATTCTCTGAATTTCTTTCGGGCTGCGGCCTTCGCAGACGACAGGATAATAAACCGAAGGCGCCTCGTCGAGTATTTCTATATTATCTTTCCAATCAATGAAAGCATAGTTTGCCATTTGGTTTATCTTAGCGTCGTTATATCCCAGCGTCTTCAGGTGAGCCTTCGGAAACAAATGATGCTTCTCCAATGACTTTCGCTTGCCGTCGGTACCGGGCTCGAACAGCTTGCAGAGGAGCAGATTACTCTTTGAAAACAGGATTTTAGCATTTAGAATGTTCAAAGCAGCCACATACGCATTCCAAGCATTATTGCCTCTGCCGGATACGGCCAGACCTTCAGAGCCGATAAGGGTAATGTCAAAGTAATCATTTGTAAGACGTTCCTGAACTCTCGAAAGAATGAATTGCTTGTATTCTTCCATTGATGTAAGTTTCTTGATGGCGTTCAAGTGATTTTCAACAGTAGATTCAAATGCGCCAGTGTATAGGGACACCAATGATGCGTAGAAGAACCACAATGAAGTCAGATGCATGTTCTCATTGTACGATGCATTGAATCTGTACTTTGCAATCAGGTATAACGCATAGGTGTAATAAATCGCATTTCCCGAGAGAATTAGGTCTCCAGACAAGTATCCAGCATTCATGATAGATTTCAAGAATTCGTGCCAGTTATGAATGTTGAGAACGTCTGGGAGTTTTGCTTTAAGCACATCGAACCGCTGATCACGCAGAACGTTATCAACAGCACCTTTTCTGTCGAAATCAGCGCCACGAAGCAGCTTGTATCCATATTTCAAACGGGCTCTGTCAAAAGCATATGCCATAACCACACGAATAACATCCTGTGCAGTGACCTCGGTAAGCTGATTGTACGATGTGATTTTGTCCTTGGAGGGATAGGTTGACTCCATGCTGAACTGTTCGATCTCTTTTCGACCATCTTCCCAATAGAGCGAAAGAAGTGTCAGAATAAAGTCGTTCTGCTTCAATGCTACGCCGCTGGAATTAACACGAACAAAGATTTCAGAGACATCCTCTTCCTCAGCATTCGCCTTGATATCAAACACCGGGAGTGTGTACTGCTTCAAGTTAGAAAGTGCAGTTATGTTTTCAGATATGAGATCTTGTTCTTCGTCGCTCAATGCTTCGCCCTTAGAAGCCCGATATTCGGCCAGCTTTTTTGTGAAATTGATGATCAGTTTCGTAATGTTCGGGGTGGTGAAAACTTCACTGATGTTGTAAATCCACTCTGGGTCGTTTTTCGTAGCTTGATAACCAACCTCGAACTTGTTCTTCAACGGGCGATAGGAAATAACAATAGCTTTCTCATCATATTTTGAGTTGATAACCTTTTTTCCCTTCATAACGGCATACAGAGAAGTCAATCTCTGCTGTCCGTCAATGATAACCTGCTTCGGAGATTCATAGTTGTGCTGGGCTGTTCCGATGGTTTTCTTCTTCTCAATCGTCGGACACTCCCACAGCATCAAATAGCCAATGGGATACCCGCTCATCATGGAATCGAACAAATCACGCACTTTGGAATCTTTCCAGATGAATGGTCTCTGAAGCTCCGGAAGACCAAGTTCTCCTGTATCAATCTTTTCGATGAGCTGATTGACTGTCAAAGTCGTGTTGCTAAAAATTTGCTGCATCTGCCGTTCCTCCTGCTTAATCTACGAACAAGTCCGGGATATTGTATCATATCATGTCTGCATCGTTTCGGATGCCCTTATTCGGGCACTCAAGAAGCGTAAGGCTGTCCTTTGAGCGCCCTCACGACGTTGTCAACGGCTTCGGTCTGGTATTGCTGTATCTTAAATCGGAATTTCATAGCGTATGATTCACTTCCTGTTCCAACATAAGGAACCGATCAAAATCACTTTCGTACAGGCGATCCTGAATAATCCGATACTTTTCATATTCCGTTTCCCCATGGAGCTTGGCCTGCTCCGCGCTAATCTTGCCGGGGCCTGTCAGCAGTTCGTTTCCGTTAAACTCCAAAAAGTCGTCCAGACGCTTCGCCCAGTCTTCCATGCTCATGGGAATCTTGCGCTCCGCCTGCAATTCCGTATAATCCAGATAGAGAGAGACGATTCGCTCCAGATAGTGCATTTCCTGTTCGCTCAAATAGTTCTTGACCACCGTCTCGTCCGTTTTTTAAATCTTGCCATTCGGCGCATTCTCCCATGTAGTCAGCCCCATATGCTCCTTGTTGGCATCCTTATCGTAATCAAACGCCGTTGCGTACAGATCTGTGACCTTCTGATAGAATTTTCGCTCACTCAGCCGTATTTCCCGAATCTGCTCAAGCAGCCGCTCGAAGTATTCGTCCGTGTGAACATATGCCCCTTTTTCAGGCGCTCCACGTCCATTGTCCAGCCCTGAATGGTATGGTCTTTCACGATTTGACCCGCCCATTTGCGGAACTGCACGGCACGCTGATTATTGACCTTGAAGCCGACGGCAATAATGGCTTGTAGGTTATAGTGCTTGGTGTTGTAGCTTTTTCCATCCGCGGCAGTTATTAAGTATTTCTTAATAACTGATTCCTCGCGCAGCTCACCATCCTCGAAGACTTTCTTCAAGTGCTGATTGATTACCGCTACGGACACGTCATACAATGTCGCCATCATCTTCTGCGTCAACCAGATATTCTCATCCTCGTAGCGCATCTCGAAGCTGACATCGCTTTCGCCGTTAGCGGCGACAAAGGTCAGATATTCCGCGGCAGAGCTGCGAAGGGCAAGCTCCTTTTCGCTCTTTCTTGCAGGCACAACACCAGCCTCCTTGCCCTGTTTTCCATGATGATTATATCATTTACTGCTTGATTTTTCAACAGTCTATTTGTATCGGTTGTCCGTTTTTCCATAACAGCAATTATTATACGAATAAAGCAGCAGGAACTCCCCTATCCCTGCTGCCGTTCCTCTTTTCACTTATCCTATGATTTCCTCGCACACAACCTCCTCCGCCCTGCCGCAAATCATCTCCATCCTCCGCACCCACTCCATCTGTTCATTTTCATTCATCTCATCATCCACGCCTTCCGCCTCCGCCATCTCCCGAACAAGCACCTCCACCCGCTCTTCGCACTCCCTCTGCACGGATTCCAGCACTGCCGCCAGCTCATCCGCCCAAATCAGCCTGACATACTCGTGTGGATGCCTCTCCTGCAAATAGCGCTCATACAGGGATGCCCACTTGCCATTGGGCGACCTGTCCGCCAGCATACAGGTAGGAAAGTAGTAGTCGCCCACAAGGGTGTAGTGAATGCCGTTCTCCATGATTTCGGCAGACAGTTCGTTCGTCATCGTCATTTTCATCAAAGAAAACCTCCTGTGCTTATTGTCGCCTTGACATTGAACCGCATACACAGCACAGGGGCTAAAATTGTTCCGTTCATGAGTTCGGGGTTATTTCGGGGTTATTAGCCCCTTGTGAAAGTGTCGCAACGCCTTGTGGCGCAAGGCGTTGCAGGTCGTCGAATGCTTTTCATGGGGTTCAAGAGGTGAAGGTGCTAATCTCCTCAACAAGTTTCCACCTTTTGTGTATCAAAATATCAAATTCGCACTTTTTAGAGGACGAAATGAGGATATAGAAATGCCCTCCGCGGTTGTGAGTAACCGGCGGAGGGCATTTTTTACACTTTTCTGCCAACCATTTCGTTGAATTGCGCCTCGGTGATGCGCGAAATTCCCAGCGATTCGGCCTTCCGATTCTTCGCCGTGCCTGAATCCGGCGTGTTCGTGATGAGGTAATTCACGTCGCGCGAAAGCCTCTCCGTCAGCGTCGCACCGTACGCTTCCAAGCAGGCTTTCAGCTCTTCGCGGCTGGCGAACGTCTTGAGCCTGCCTGTGACAGCGAACGTTATGCCGCTGATTTTCTCCATCTTTGTCGCATCGAACAGGAAATTCGTCACATTCATGTCGAACGTTTCCTTCTTCTGCTGAACTTTTGCCTTGTCCTTTTCGGAAACGCTGCTATTGGCATAGTCCAATATCGCCGCAATCAGCTCCGTTTTTCCGCTGTCCTGCACGGTTTTTGTGAATGCGTCCAAATCCTTGGCGGAAATCAGCTTTTCACGAAGCATCAGGTAGAACAAATCGGGGTGCTCAATCGCCATACCTGCCAGCTTCAGTGCTTTTGTTTTGATGTATTTCGCATACGCTTTGCCGTTTTCGTCGGACCAGTCTCGTTTGTCCTCAACAAATCCGATTACAGCACTGAGAAGAAATTTGGTGCTCATGCCTGAAATATCGGGGATGTAAAGGATGATGGTTGTCTTCGTTTTAGGCAGTATGGTTTGCAGCTGCTTCGCGAAAGAAGAAGGGCAGGTGAAGTCTTGCAGATTTTCACATTCCGTGAATGCTGGTGCTTCGATGGAAGTAACGGAATCAGGAACGCTTATGCTCGTCAGGCTACTGCAATCATTGAACGCCCGCTCCCCGATGGAGGTGACGCTGTCCGGAATGCTTATGCTCGTCAGACTTTCGCACTCACTGAACGCATTATCACCGATAGAAGTAACGCTGTCCGGAATGCTTATGTTTGTCAGGCTGCTACACTCACTGAACGCACAATCCCAGATGGATGTGACGTTGTCCGGAATCGTTATACTTTTTGCCTTACCTTCGTAATTGTACAAGACATTACGAATAATTACAAATCCATTTCGATTAACAAGTGCCTTACAGCCACTAAACGCCGATTCTCCAACGGAAGTGACGCTGTCCGGAATATTTATAATCGTCAGGCTTCTGCAACCCTCGAAGGCACCATCCCCGATGGAAGTGACGCTGTCCGGGATGCTTATGCTCGTCAGGCTGCTGCAGTCTTCGAATGCAAAATCCCCGATGGATGTAACCGAATCCGGGATCACCACATCCCCACCCTTCCCGTATACTCCACCAGCTCACCATTTTCAATCTGAAAGTCGCTCATTTTCCTTTACGCTCCTTTTCTTTTCGCGCCTTCTCCATCCAATCGTAAAATCGATGAATGTTGGCGTAATAATCGTGTCCAAAACGGTTCTTCTTCTCAATCATCGGCTCAATTCGGCTCTTTATCGTGCCGTCCAAGTAGCCCTGCGCCAGTTCGTAAACCACGTTTCGATCATAAATCTTCTGGTTTACACCGACACAGAAATGCTCGATTCGCGCAACATAGGCGCTTATCTGCTTGTACTCTTCGGAACGTGTGTCCTTCGCAATCTCTGCAATTTGCTTGGGCATGTACACGTTCAAATGATCCAGCACCTGCTCTTGCAGCCGATTGTATGCTTCCAGTGTCGCCTGTTTCCGGTCTCGGACTTTCGTCCAGATGAACGTATACAGCGTGAACCCCGCCGAAAACAAGGATACTACAAGCGCGGCAACGGATAAGGCTGTATCCATCTGCTTTTCCTCCGCGTCATTTATTGGTGCTTTCATCCATCTCCTCCACCTCTTCTCTCGTCAGCACCAGCTTCATCGCCCACACCGGCACTTCGGGAATCCCGCAGCCATCCTCCACAAACACAAACGCGGTCTTATAGGCGGGCATCCGCTCCGGGAATAAGCCGTAGCCATCCGTGAAGTAAATCAGCCCTTTCAGGTTGGCAAATTTCCCGTCCCGAATCATCTCATCCACCCGCTGGAATACCGGGCGGAAGTCCGTTCCGCCAAGCCCCTTGATAATCATCGTTTGCAGATAGTGGTCAAACTCCTCCCGCGAGGTGATTTTTGATGTTCTCCTGAATGTCCTCGTCGCACTGGATGATGTGGACGTTGATGCGGCTGAAAAAGCTCTCCGTGCTTTGCAGAATGTTGTACGTCTTCTGCAAAAACGCCTGCACCTGTTCGCCCATCACCGACCCAGACGTGTCAATCGCGATGACGAACTCGCGGATGCGCTTCACGTCCTTGTATTCCAGCGGCTCAATGAGCGGCATCCGCTTTTCGGGGAAAAGCTGCATCCCGTAGCTGTAAAACACATAGTCGAACTCATCGTCATTGATGCGCATGGCCTCGCCCATCACGGCGAATTTCTTCAGGAACGCCGTGTAGTCGTACTTTTCCCGGTTGACGGCGCGGAGATTCTTCATCATGCCGCCTGCCTCGTCGCCGCGCTGCTTGTGGAACGTCTCCAAGTCGGTCTGCATCTGCTCGGCAATGTGCTGCCAGTCCTGCAAGAGGGCGGATAGCGCCGCTTGTGCCTGCGCCGTGCTGGCATCCTCCTGCTGACCGTCGTTCGGCTGACCGTCGTCCGGCTGACCGCGCTGTGATGTACCTGATGTACCGCCACCGTTATCCCCCGCTGCTTGCTCCTCCGCCATAGCAACGCGCGCAGTCGGTTCATACCAAAGTGCGTGATTATCCGGCGAAAACAAGCGCTTCAGGCGGGCAAATTCCGTTTTGCTCGGCGGATTCATCCGCAGATACGTATAGAGCTTCTCCGCCGTCAGCAGGTTGTTGACCCTCGGCGCAATCTGCTGGAGGACTTGCAGCTGCCCTGCCGCCTGCGCGTTCGTGAGCATCGGCAGATTCAAGTCGTTGATGACCCCCTCCACCGCCATGTCGCACGCTAAATTCCACAGCGGCTGCAGCATCGCCATTTCCCGCACAGCATCCGGGATGGACAGCCAGCGCAGACGACTGATGGCAAGATTCATGAACCGCAGGTGGATGGACAGCGTGTTTCGGCTGACGTTCAGGATGGAAAGCGCAAGGGTTGGCAAGTCTTGCAGCATATGTTCACCTCCTGTATGAATGAAAATATGAAAGCGCAGGTTACAGCAAGCTGTTTCTTTCTGCTTCCGCAATCATCTCGTCGGGCGATAGTCCTTCGATGCGCTTTAAGTTCGCATCTGCCTCCGGAAGAATGCGGCACGCTTCCGTGTAGTAATTTTGCAGCTGACTGCGTGCATACTGGGCGGGTTCTGCCTTGTCGGAATCAGCGGAGGCTTTCGGATTGCAGGTCAAATCGCGGTCGTTTATCTGCAAATACGGTGACTGTGCCGCTTCCTGTACGAAGCATGACACCGGCTGCGTTGCCGATGCATAGGACATGTACTGGTTTTGTTTTGCGCGGGTGACAGCAACATAGAAGAGTTTCCGCTCATCATCAAGCGTACTTTGATATTTGTCTTTGTTTTCCGCAAATGTGCCGCCCAGCACATGATAGTATTGCTTCCCGCCCAGCGTACGCGCGGGAAACTCATTTTTCGTAAGTTCAGGCAGAAAAACCGTGTGAAATTCCAGCCCTTTTGCCTTGTGAACCGTCATGATTTGCACGGCATCATTGTCGGGGGACTTCTCTTGAAAGCTGATGTACCGATATTCCTGTGCCGCTCGTTTCGCAAGAAATTTCAGCAGCATATCGACGCGCGCTGATAGCTGATAATCGCCATAGATTTCATCAAAGTCATCTAAAATTCTTTTGATTCCATCCAAACTCATTCTGCACGCATCAAGGTCTTTCGCCGCATCATCCAAGAAGTTGATTTTCTCGCAAAATTCACACAGAATTTTTCCTGAAGATTGTTGATATCCTGATACTCATCTACAACCAAATACTGAATCTGCGAAAGACGCGCCTTGATTTGCGGATTGCTTTCCATTTGGCGCAGCGTCTCAAAAATCACCAAAGAAAAAACAATATACGCTAAGTGGAATGACCGAACGACAGAGTGGAAAAGGCGCAAGTCGGTGGCGCAGGTGAATCTAGAAATAGTATTACATCAAAAATCCTCCCATGCGATTCTTCTACTCGCATAGGAGGTGGCTGGGTTAATCACAGGGGCTTTCCATCGGGGAACACCCGTCGTTCATGTGTGGGCATCCGAAATATATCATTAAATAGAGGGGTCACACAGGCAGATTGGATGCCTTCATCATTGACACGCCGCCCATCCCCAGCGTCGTCTTGACACCAATCCCGGCATAAGGGGCAAAGCTGTACAGCGTTGTCCACAGCGCCATCATGGGCGCAGGCAGGCGCGTTTCGATGCTAATCCGCCCCTGAAATGCAGGAAGCCGCACTTGCTTCATTGGATAGCGTGTGGTGTGCAAATTGTAATCCACAATGTGAATGCCGCGCAGAAGTGCCTGAAACGCATCTTCATCATCCATCGCAGCTTCAGGAAAACTGACATTCCAGCGGGAGATCAGGGACTGTAAAATCAACGATTCCTGCGGGAAAATCACATAACGCTTATCCTGCTTGAACGTTGTGGGCGTTAGAAAGTGGATTGGAAAAAGCTGAACGTTTGACAGCGATTCGCCGCACTTCAACAGATGCTGGAAATTTGGGACTTCCACGGTGCTTCCTGCGGTAGCAAGCAATGTGCCGCTTCGCAGAGCAATGACGGAGAGCGCATTCAAGATAGGCGAAAATATTTCGACCATCTCGTCGGTCATGAGGTTAACCACCCATTCGCCGCGATTGGCAGCAGCATTCCAAAGAATATACTGATTGATTGGACGGGTGGCTTGCTCGTGAAGCGCCGTACCAACTTCAGTCGGCACTTGTGACAACAGCCATGCGTAAAGCGGATAGGCAATCGACGCATTGAGCCCAGCTTGCTTGCTTTCCAAGCTGATTCGGTATTGTTTTATCATAGAATATCCACCTTGCATGGACCGAACGGGAATAACTCCTGATGATACAGTCCATATTTCATAGTATGCGGGGAGATGCCCAGTGCAGGGTCTTTTTCATGATGATGCGCACGGAAAGACTTGCACATGAACGCAGAAACATGCTGCAAAGCAAGCTGCTTTCCCTCATAGGGGTACGACAGCGTTTTGCTGAAAAAGCCGGCGCCGCCGCCAAGAAAGAGCGTTGACGCTGCAAGCTGATAATGCGCATGGTCAGGCACGGTAAAATGTTCAGCGTACGTTTTTTGATGGTATGCAGCAAAGGTTTGGATGGCACGCAGCAAGGATTCCTTGGTAATTCTGCCGCGCAGGATGGACTGGTTCAACGTCAGCGTAGTATGAATCAGCTGCCCCGGCGCAATGCACTCACGGCAGACAGGCAGTTTGCGGACAGCGCCGCTGACGCTGGCATCACACTTGCAGCTTAAACACATGGCACTGTCTGCGATGACTTGACTGTCGGAAACAGAAAGTCCGCGTAGAATGTCTTTCTGCGGTGTATCGCGCTCAATCTGCGGATACAATTGATGGAGATAACGTGCGTCAAAAGCGCCCCTTGGCTTCTGCCAATCAAGGGGGGCTTTTTTGCTGCCCTCCTGCTGAATCATGGAAAAAAGCAGAGCTGTGCGCAGCGCGCCTTTGATACTGCTGCCGGGAACGTAAACCTGATTGGCCGTGTTGCGGATAAACGGACGAATTTCCTTGCACGAGTGGTTTTCATCAAGTGCATCGGCACTGCGGAAGGTGCAGCGCACAAGCGCATGCTGCTCAGCGGGAGAAAGTGCAATGCTCTTGAAGAAGCGTCCTAAATCTGTGTCCGCACCAAGGCAATAGGCTTCAAAACGCTCCAGCTGATTTCGACGGAGGAGGAGGGCAAACAGCCGTTCTTCATCAATATAGGAGATGGTATTGCCGTTCAGCATGTAAAATTTTTTCGGGATGACTTTACCGTCCCCAACGTGGAGCAGCCCTTGCGTTGTCAGCGTCAAGTCAAAGCATTGGAGCGTTCCTGATTCAATCATGCCTTCACCCCCAGAAACATCGGCTTGGAATAGCGGTAAACGGGGTGATTGCCCGATTCGGCAACGGTGTACAAATCCCCGTGATAACGCTGCGTACAAGTTGCGCCGGCGGCAAGGTAATACTGCGTTTGCTTTTTGAATGGCTCTGCATTAAATGTGTTTGATTGGATGAAACCACTCCGGCGAATCAGCCGATACTGCGCGTGCTGCATGGTTTGTTCCAGCTCATCATCGCGCGGCAAACTGGTTGTCAGCAGCAATTGATAGGGCGCAGATGCGTCCGCCAGTGCATGTTGGAGGAATACCAGCTGGGAATCATCAGAATCGTCCAAACGAATCTGCTCTTCGACGGTAAAACGCCCGTAGCCGACGCTGGTTTTTCCGCCAATGCCGGACAAACCAAGCACCGTAAACAATTCGGCGCAATAATCCAGCTGACGCTGCTCCTTGCAGCCAATCAGCACATACAAACCGCAATCGGGAAAGAAGCGATATGCGCCCACCTGATAGGGAACGGCATCCGTTTCGTCGGACACGGCGGCCTGCGTTCTGCCTGCAAGTGTCCCGAAAGCATCCGGCTGCGGCTGATAAGAGGCTTCTCCGGCAATAGAACGCCAGAAATCAGAAAAGCTGCGAACGGGAATCCATGCAAGTTTTTTCATTGCTTTGCGGCTGCCCTGCGGCATTTCGTGTTTCTGCGGGAGACGAGAAAAAGTCCTGCAAGGCTTGGGCAGGTAGTAATCAACACCGTGCGCGGTACGATGCCACGGCATACTGTCACTGAGCAGCAATGAACCATCCGCAGCCTGCTGAAGGAGCGAATGGAGTCCGTCAATGCCGTGGAGAGACAATGCAGTGTGGCAAAGTGCGGAAAAGAGCGTATCAGCATAGAAGTGATCTTCTGATGTGAATAAGGAAAGCGCGGAATCGGAAGTGCCGAAGTGAGCAAGGCCATCAAATCGCAGACGAATTAGGGAATAATTCATAGTTCTCGGCCTCCTTGAAAATGTCCATCAACGTTTGGTCGGAGGTTTCATCCTGAAAATGCTGGAAAGAAAAATCGGAAAAGCCGACCCGCCCGCTGCCGCGCGAACCATGACCACCCAGATAGTCCATCTGAAGCAGCTTCATGCCAAGCGCCAGCAGCTGCAAATCGGGGGTCAGCTCACTGGAATTTTCAATATCGTACACAATGGTGCAGCCAAACTGAACGCCTGCTGTAACGCGTTCGATTTGCCGCGGATTAGCTTGGCTGGTTTGACGGTTAATGGTGTTTTCCGCCTTTACTTCCGTCAAACCAATGCTTGCAAAATCGCTGGCATTGGATACAAAGCAGTCAGCGAACTGAAGCCGGGAACGTTTGACAGGCGCAGCGGAACCGAAAAGCCGCAGAATGGCGGAGTCGTCATCCTTGTGGTCGGGCATATGCTCAATATCCTTGCATTTGCTGCGAACAAGCAGCGTGCGGATTTTTCCCTTCAAACTGCTGCCGGGAATAATGGGCCGATTGGTGTAAGGGTCGCGAACAACCGGGCTGTCCACTGCGCCAATGGCAGAAAAGGCAGAGGAATCCCCAATATGCAATCCTGTTTTGACGGTCAAAACGCAGTGGATGATAATTTTTCCGTACATTGTTATGCTTCCCTCCCGCCGAAGTATTTATGATAAGCAACCAAGGCTTCCATGTACTGCGCAAAACGAATCATCTGCTCGCGGCTGCTGCCAATGCCTTTGATATACGAAAGCAAATTCGCGCTGGTGACAAAATCCTTAATCTTGGAATCCTTGCCGGCATCGTAGACAATGCGCACGCGCAAATTCAGCAGTTTTGTGCAGCTTTCCGGCTTCAAGCCGATTTCGCTGCTGCGGCTTTCTACATTATAGATATCGTTGGCAATGCTGAACCAGTTGCGCAGCTTGGATGTTGTGATGCTTTTTGAATTTGCGCTCATCAGCGTTTCTGCAAGATCAACATAGTTTGCCGGGATTGCCTTGGGTTCAACCGGAGCGGCAGGCGCAGGTGTGAAGCCGCCTCTGGATGGCTGCCGCTGATTGTTATAGCTATTGTAGTTATTGTTGTTAGCCATTTGAATCTTCCACCTTTCTGTTCAAGTAGACATATAGGTAGATGGCAGTGATGAGCTGGTCGCGCTCTTGCGGAATGGCTGCCCAGCGGTACACCGCCTTGGAGAATGCGTCGTACTGCGCACTTTTTTCCTTATCAAAGCTGCTTGGCTTCAGGCGTGCCAGCAGATAGGCTAACCGTGCAAGATTCAGCTTGTCTGTGGATGCGAGACGAAGCAGCTGCGTGATGTTGTACAGGAAAGCCATCCTGCGCTCATCCTGCCCATCGAAAAAGGTTTTCAACGCCTGATATTTTTCGCCCAAGACGGCGCTGGTAAAGACAGGCCACGAATAGGTGTGATGTTCCTGCGGATCAAACAAGGCAATCGCATTTTTGCCGGGCTCGTTTTTGGCGTGCTGCTCCAAGGCGGCCGTTTCTTCGGCAGCCATGCGGATGGGATATTTCGCATCGTACATCCCAATGCCTGCGCTGATGGTCAATGCGCCGGATGTATAAGCATGGAAAGCATCCGTAATCCGCGTTGCCGCGGTGATGACGTCATTCCACGCGCCCAGCAGAAACACATCGTCGCCGCCGGAATAAATGACGGCAATTTGCAGCGGCTTTTGTTCATTCTGCGTTAGCAGAAGGTTCATATAGCGCTTGAAGAAGAGCGACATTTGCCGAGAAAACGCGGTCGTTCGGGAGAGTGTGACGAAATGATACCGTTCCTTCGGCAGCGGCTTGTCCTTCTGCTCAAAGCCGGAAATGAACGCTTCGCCCAGATTGTCCACATCCATGCGGCAGATGGCAAGGCGGCGAATCCCCTCGGACTGCGCCGCCAACGATGTGTTCAGATTGCTGGCATAATAATCGCACAAATCGAGCCGTGTGCAGATCTGCGCGCCGAGAATGGTGCGATTTTTGCCGTACAAGCGAATCATCTGACGGTCTTGCGCAATTTGCTTGGCGGCTTCGTCCTCCGTCAGCAAAAGCAGGGAAACATCCTGACCATTGCGGTCAGGCAGGGTCAAGTCGTATGTGGATGAATCGCGGGTGATGCAAAAAGCGGTATACTGCGGATTCTGCAATTTCCGCGAAATGTTCTCGAATGCACGGCACCACGGGCAGCGATTCTCCTGCAAATTGTCCACGCGCCCGCAGACGGTGCATTCGCGCCCGGAAAGCGCATCGGCAAACTGATTCAAGCGCTTGATTTGCGCAACGGAATAACGCTGCAGCTTATGCTGACTGAGGACAGCGGAAGCCTTGGCGAAAATCTCCTTGTAGGGGGATTCTTCCGCGGGGCGATTGCACAGCGCATCAGCACTGCACGGACACCATCCGTTGGCAAGGAAAAGCTGGATACCGAACTGCGCAATCAGCCAGTCATTTGTCTTTCGGTTGACTTCACGCACTGTGGCTCTGACGGCATCCGTGTTGGGCAGCAGCAGATAACAATGACCGCCGCCGCTGTAAAGCAGATTCGCACGGCTGAGACCGCACGCATCCAGCACAAGGTCGATGTAATTCTCCATGAACAGCTCCAGAAAGAAGGAACGGCTGCGGAGTGCGCGCTGTGCGCCGCGGGTGGCGACGGTGTAAATGAATTTCTGAATGCCGGAAATATCAGCGGTGTACAAAAGAAAAACGTTGGTTTTGCGGAAATCAGAGGTGGGAGACTGCAAATAGTCCCGCCAATTGTCAATCCCCTGTGCCAGCAGATATTCGCTGATGCAGGCGCTGACGGCAGCGGTGACTTTCAGATGGTCATACAGCGAAACATCCTCGCTTTGTGCGCGATAGGTGCTGGCAGACACGGTGGACGTGCATTCTTCCAGCAAGGCAAGCAGCGCATTCAGCCATTCCGCGCCATAGCCGATGTGCGATAAGCCCTGCTCAAAATGGTGGAGGAGCTGCTCGTAGTCAGCCTTTGCGACGGATGCGGCGGAAACGGGAAACGGAACGCTGCCGCTTGGCTGAATAGGAGCGACAAACTGTTTGGAATGTTCGCCATTAAGATGCGAGAAAATGGACAGCAGCGGCTGTGAAGCATCATAATCCTGATTGCCCGATTCGATGCCGCGGCGGTCGATGGAGGCAGCAATTGAGTCGGCTGCACAGGTGATATAGGCGGGATGATTCGCCGGCAAGGAAGCCGCACGCAGCGCCTTCTCGTGATGATACTGCACACAGGTGAGAAAATTCTGCGCTTTGGGATTGGCAAAATGTGCTTTCAAGTATTCCGCGCCTGCGAACGCGTGCGTGCGTTTCCCCAGTCCAGCGCGCCAGACAAGTTTGCCGATGTCATGCAGCAGACCGGCGAAGGTTGCCTGTAAAGTTAATTCGTTCAAAAAACCACCTCCGTTAACAAGAAGGAAAAGTTCACGATGAAGCATAGCAGAGAATGTGCGGTTTGTCAATAAAATGGCGGAAATTTGCCGGAGGAAACACATGGGGGGGGGAGTCCCCTCGCGGGGATAAGCTGCATCGTGGTTAGCTGCATGAACTACCTTGCAAAGCGCGAGTAACCGTCCCCTCGCGGGGCTAAGCTGCATCCAAGCGGTTGACATGAACCCGGTGGACTATACCGGTAACCGTCCCCTCGCGGGGCTAAGCTGCATCGAAAACTCCACTCCTAATAGCCGCCTGATGGCGTAACCGTCCCCTCGCGGGGCTAAGCTGCATCCCGTGCACGCGGGCGCGTCTCGGTCACCTGCAAAGTAACCGTCCCCTCGCGGGGATAAGCTGCATCAGCAAAACCCCACAAAAGAAGCTGTGCTGATAATGGAAGAATAGCACAAACAGCAGAAAAAGTCAAGCGAAAGTTCGATAAAACAACATCCAAAGCTGGTCAAAACAATCCCCAAAGCGGTGCGAACCTCTGAAAAAGCTGCCGATTTGGCGCACAAAAATTAGAGGTTCGCAGCGCCCAGCTGCAAATGCGCCTTGATGTAGTCGTTGCAACGGTCGTAAATCCTGAAAAGCGACTTGTCGCACACATCCGGGTATGCCTGTGCCAGCAGTTCGCCTAATTTCTGCACAATTTCAGCAGAACCATAGTGCTTGATGCCGAAGAAGCAATCGTGCTTGATGTCCTCTTCCAGCACAGCATGAAGCTGATGCGCGGCTGTGTTGCGCTGCGCTGTGTTGAGCGCATTGCAGGCACGAAGGAAATTCCGATGCGCGTCGGAGAGTGTATCTGTGACAAGCAGCATAGAAATGCCAAGAAAGATGCTAAAATTTTTGTAATCAAGCAGCGTTCTCTGCGCTTCGGCTTGAAGCCTTTTCATCAGTTCCGGTTGCTTGCTGTTCAGCACATCCGTCGCGACGTCAATTCGACCGTTGCTCTTTTTCAGATAGTCAGCAAATTCCGTCTGCATAAGCAGGGTATATAGCAGCTCCGTCAAAAATGGATTCAGCCGCAGCACAAATTCCGAATACCGCCCCAGTTTTTGCAGATTGCGCAGCAGCAGGTAGTACTCGCTTAAGTCGCGATAATGCGAATCACTTTTCATTGCCGGATACAGCGGAAAGCCTAAATCCGTCAGCTCCTTTGACCGCTTGTAGGCTTCCTCGCTTTGCAAGTTGCTTCTTGCGTTCAAATGCTGGAGCAGCGTTCGCAGCTGTTTGGGTAAATTCTGCGACATGTCCAGCATGGCGTCATAGTCCTGCCGCTCCAGCAGCTTCAGCAGCTGATGGCGATGGCGTTGATGCTTGATGGCAAACATTTCCGGCTCGGACGTTCTGTTGCGCCGTTCGCCTTCCGGCAGACAATCCGGCTCATCATCATAATTTGTTTCCAACTCATAGTCGACGTTATACATTCTATCGTCCGTGCGCGGCGGGTCTTTTTCGCCTTTCTTTTTCTGCGGGCCATCAACCTGAACCCCTAACACATGGTAAGGAGAATCAACCGCAAGGAACTGCATCAGCGTTTTCATTTGGGGCGTGCCAGAACTCAGGTTCAGCAGAATGCGGCAATTCGGATTTTCTGCGGCAACAGAAGTGAAATACTCCAGCAGCGGCTTTTCGACGAGGTCAATCTTTGAAACGTCATCCAAACCGCTGTTGTGGATGATAAGTTCAGGCTGATAAACCACACCATGCGCCGCACAGTATTCCTGCATGTGTTGGAAAGTCTTTTCAAAGCGGTGATCTTGTGCCTCCAAGTCGGCAATTTGCTGGCTGAGGAAGAGATATACTCGCTTCGGGTGGTAATAGCGCATGATATGCAGAATGCCGCCGTCGCGATTGCCGCGAACAGGGTCGCTCGTTCCTGCACAGGTAAACAGAATGTCATCCATTGTGATACCTCCTGACGGTGGTGGGGAGTGTGGCATAACCGTCCCTTTGCGGAGATGCAAGGGGCTGCAGAAAAAGCAAGCGCTACAATAGAAAGATAACACAGGCAGCAAGAAAAGTCAAGCATTTAGGAACCATGTGATACCAGATGTTTTCACTGCCGATTCAGGTATATGGTATTCAAACGGCTTCTCGAACTTTTCGGCGTTTGCTTTTCTCCGCACCATTTGGGACATTCCTTTGTTTTTCCCTTGTTCTTATTTTCCCTCTGTGCACTCCACTTTGCACATTTCATGTTTTTTCGTTCATCGCCCCTTTACTTTTTCTTGATGGTATGATTCGTCCATGAAATGCAAGTTTCGTGTATCGTTCCTGCATTTCAAAATATAGAAAGGGTGAAACCCGGATGAAAAAGTGGCTGGGAGGCGCTGTTCAAGGCGGAAACCCTCGTCATGCAGGAAGCTGTCATTGCGCCGCTGTTCATCAAGGCAAATGCAAACCTGATTACTGAGGGCGTTGAAGGGATTGAATTCCATCCTGTCGCGCTGAACCGCGTGTATAAGAGTGCCGTCATCAAGTAATCAGTCGTGTGCGCTTTTAGAAGAGGCTGAGCCAATCTAAAATCGTATCGAAATCTTCAGGCAGAGCGGTTCTCTTCAGGCAGACCGCTCTGCCTCTTGCATCTGGAAACAAACGAATGAAACAGTTAGAAACCTGCCGCCGGTGCAGGCAGCGGAATACGTCCCTGTCGCCGGGGACTTTGCGCAGTTGGAGCAGGCAGACATTGCGACCGACACCAACTATGCTTTCCAAGGCTACTGGAAGGGTGTCGCAACGCACTTTGTCCGCAACAAGCCCGCCATGATTGGGCTGATTCTGGTACTGCTGATGATTTTTCTGGCGTTCGTCGCGCCGCTTTTCAGCGGATATGCGTATGACGAAATCGTCACGGCGCTCAATGCCAAGGGACGCAAGAAGGCCGCCGTCGGCATCAGTCCGCGTGTACCTGCCATCCACGAGATGGTGACGGGCGAACCTTACGACGACATTTATGCCGATAAAACGTTTCTCTTCGGCACGGACGACCTCGGCCGCGACCTCTGGACACGGACGTGGTACGGCGCGCGCGTATCGCTGATGATTGCCTTCGTCACCATCATCATTGATATGCTCATTGGCATGAGCTACGGGCTATTATCCGGTTACTTCGGCGGACGTGTAGACAGCATCATGCAGCGCTTCGTCGAAATCGCCAACAGTATCCCACGGCTGGTGATTGTGTCCGTGCTGGCGATTTTTATGCCCAAAGGCATCGGTCTGTGATTGTAACACTGCTGCTGACCGAGTGGATTGGCATGAGCAAAATCGCCCGCGCAGAAATGCTGAAGATGAAGGAGCAGGAGTATGTTCTCGCCAGCCGCAAGGAGGAGATTTTCTCCCATCCGGTTCATCCGTACACCAAGAGCCTGCTGTCCGCCATCCCCCACCCCAATCCCGTGGTGGAAAAGCACCGCGTTGCGCTGACCTACAACTACGCCACCAGTGACATTGATTACGCCAAAGGAACGGAACATTCCGTCGGCGGCACACACACCGTGCTTGCGACGGATGAAGAGTTTGACGCGTGGACGAAATAACGTGCTATCTTGCCTTCACAAAAACAGCAGCAGAGACGCTTGTCGCCCTGCTGCTGTTTTAATTTTGGCATTATTCTACCCCATTCACCACATGCGCCGGTCGTTTTCCCGCCAGCGCATCCGCAATCTGCCGTGCGCACCCCTCCGCCATCCGCAGCCTTGTCTCCTGCGTGTTCGTGCCGATGTGCGGGGTCAGCACAACCTGCGGCAGCGCGATCAGCCGCGGCGGAATGTGCGGTTCATCCGGGTACACGTCCAGCCCCGCGCCGCGCAGATGTCCCGATTCCAGCGCATCCGCCAGTGCGTCGCAGTCCACAATCGCCCCGCGCGCCGTGTTGATGAGGATGCTCCCCTGCTTCATCCGCGCCAGCGCAGAACGGTCAAGCAGCCGGCGCGTCTCCTGCGTCAGCGGGCAGTGCAGAGACAGCATGTCAGACTGCGCCAGCAGCTCCGGCAGGGTCACGCTTTCCACCTGCGGATGATTCACCCCGTGCCGGCTGTACCCGATGCAGCGCATTCCGAGCGCCGCCGCGATTTCCGCCGTCCGCTTGCCGATGCGCCCACAGCCGAGGAGACCCAGCGTCTGCCCGCGCAGACTGCGCCCCATGTTTCTGCCCATGCCGAACAGGTTTTCCGGCGCTTCCTCTCGCGCGCGGAGGCTGTTTTCCCCAATTCTGCGCGAAACTGCAAGCATCAGCCCGATGGCGAGCTCCGCCGTGCTGTCCGTCACGGTGTCGGGCAGATTCGTGACCGGTATGCCGCATTCCGCCGCCGCGCGCACGTCCACGCCGTCATAGCCCGCGCCATAGTTTGCGATAATGCGCAGCTTCGTCCCCCTGCGGATGATTTCGCCCGGCAGCGCGCCGCACGCAACGACCGCATCCGCCGCCGGAATCAGCGCCGCAAGTTCGTCCGTCGAGAACTGCATGAGCGGCTTCGGAATCACAATTTTCTCTCCCGAAAGCAGCGAAAATCCCTCTGCCGGGATGCCGTGCGTCACCAGAATCGTCGCCATAGGCTGCTCCTTTCAAAAAAGCGCCCGTCGTGTGACGAGCGCCATTGCTTATTCTTCAAATACCGTTTCGGCTTCCGTGAAATCCGGGTCAGGCGCCGGCATGTGGTCGCAGACCATGATGAGCGCGTCCTCGCCATTGTCAGCGTAGTAGCGCTTGCGGACGCCAAGCTGCACGAAGCCGAGCGACTTATAGAGGTTCTGCGCAATATCGTTGCTGCGGCGGACTTCCAGCGTCGCGTATGCCGCGCCGAGGTTGGAGAGGTATTGCAGCAGCCCGTGCGTCAGGCGTTTTCCCGTCCCTTGCCCGCGGTGTTCCTTTAGCACAGCGATGTTGGTGATGTGGCTCTCATCGAGGATGACCCACGCACCCGCATAGCCGATGATTTTCCCGTCCTGCTCCGCCACGAGGTAGCGCGCAACAGGATTCTTCATGTCGCTGACGAACGCGTCGCGGCTCCACGCATCGACAAACGTGCCGATTTCCACGGCATACACGCCGTCCACGTCGTCCATCGTCATCCGACGAATCGTGATTTCAGGCATGGAGACCCTCCGTCAGCTTCTTGTTGAGCGCGGCGTTCGGGGCGCGCAGGTAGAGCGGCATCAGCGTCAGGTAATCAACCGTTTCCGTCTCCAGCGACGCAAGGTACGCCACTGCTGCCGGGCGCAGGAACGCCTGATGCGGCTGCGCGAACTCGGCAGCATCCCCCAGCAGGGTTTGCAGCTTCTGCCGATGCACAGGCATACCGTCGCCGAGGAATAGGAAGCGGTCGCCGAATCGGCTGATTTCCGCCACATAGTCCTCAACCTTCATCGGCGTGTCAGCCATCAACCGATTCGGGCGATTTTCTCCCGCGGAGAACGCTGCGCCGTACACCTGCCCAGCGCGCGCATCCTGAATCGGGCAGACGACACCGCTGAATCCGCTGATGCCCGCCGCCATTGCTTCCAGCGCGTTGACCGCGACGCAGGGCTTCCCCGCGCCGTGCGCCAGCCCCTTCACCGTGCTGACGCCGAGCCGGACGCCCGTGAACGACCCCGGCCCGACCACGACAGCCAAGCGATCCATGTCCTGAATCGTCAGCCCCGTGGACTGGAAGGCGTTGTCAATCATGGGCAGCAGGTTGACCGAATGCGTCTTGTGGTTCATGACGGCACACTCATGGCGAATGCCGTCCTCCGTCAAAATCGCCACGCCGCACACCGGCCCGGATGTATCCACAGCAAGCAGCTTCATTGTTCTTCCTCCAAGGATATTTCACGGAATCCGCCCATCGGAGTAATGGTCACATCGCGCGTCGTTTCGTCCACCGGGGTCAGGCGGATGGCAAGGTGCGTTTCCGGAATGGCTTCGGGGCACTGGCTTGGCCACTCAACCACCGCCACGCCGTCGCCGCCGAGGAACTCCTCCATGCCCATTTCGTACAGCTCCTCGACGCTGTTCAGCCGATACCAGTCGAAGTGGTACAGGGGAATTCGCCCGTCGTCGTAGACGTTGAGGATGGTGAACGACGGGCTGGTGACGGTTGCCGTCACGCCGAGCCCCTGCGCCAGTCCGCGCGTGAACTCGCTCTTGCCCGCGCCCAAATCGCCCCACAAAAGAAGCACATCCCCCCTCCGAAGCTCTTTCGCCAGCCTTTTCGCCAGTTCGCGTGTTTCACAGGGGGAATGCGTTCTCATGATGCTCATTTTCCTTTCTTTCATCGGCTTACGCCTAACAGGCAAGCAGCCCGTTGTCACTTCCGGACATGAAGCATCGGCGACAGCCGCTTATACAGCACAAACGTCAGCAGGCTCAGCACAAAGCCCTTCAGCAGATTGAACGGCGCCGTCACATACAGCAGCACCTTCCATTCCGTATCCACGAACGGCAGTGCCTTCTGCGCCATGCCGATAATCGCTTCCATGTCCATGTGGAACGCGGTCATGTAGAACGGAATCATCATCTTCCAGTTCACCAGCACCGACACCACAATCATGCACAGCGTGCCGACCGCCATGCCGACCAGCGCGGTTTTGCGCGTCTTGTGCTTGCGGTAAATCAGCGACGCGGGCAGGATGAACGCCGCGCTCATGATGAAATCCGCCAGCTCCCCAACATACATGCTCGACGAATGCAGCATGCCGATCAGGTCTTTAATCAGCAGAATCGCCAGACCCGGCAGCGGACCCATCGAGAACGCGCCGAGCAGTGCCGGAAGCGTACTGAAGTCGAGCTTGTAGAACGCGACAATCGGGATTTCCAGCGGGAACAGGACGGCGGACAGTGCGCCCAGAATGGCGATGCGCGTCATGTACTGGACAGAGAGATTGGAACGGGTTTTCTGCTTTGTCATGGTGACAAGCCTCCTTAAAATATGCACGCCCCTGAAGCAGGTTCGCTTTTCAGGGGCGGAACATCACGGAACTTCGGCATACTCGCCAAAATTCCGCGCATATTTCCAGCTTTCCTCTCTCGTCCAGACTATACTGTTGGCGCCGGAATTGACTTTCGTCTCACCGGCTCAGCCTTCCTGCCCATTGCGGTGCGGAAGGGTCGCGGGCTGTACCGCCAGTAGGGAATTTCACCCTGCCCCGAAGAAGCTCCAAGTGGCTTGTGCAGTTGTTTCGCGCGTTTCAGCAAAATCTGCCGCCCGCGCCATCGTTATGATAGCACAGGCGGCAGTCCTTGTCAAGATTTTGCCGAAATTATTTCATTATTCCAGCCGCAGCACGGCAGCGCCTTCCGGACGAATATCCAGCACATTGCAGCAATGCTCCCCGAACGTACCCTCCATCGTCTCGATGAACTGATTCAGCAGCTTGTCCGGCACAAAGTTCAGCGTCGTACCGGCAAATCCGCCGCCGTGCACGCGCCACGCGCCGTCCTTGTCCAGCATCATGTGTTCCGCCATCGCCAGCGCAAGCGACAGGCTCTGATCCTTCGGGTTCGCATAGACGTTTTGCAAATACATATACGACGACCGACCGGAGCAGATGATTTCCCACAGGAACGCGAACAGGTCGTTGCGGTCAAGCGCCGCCACCTGACGAACCACGCGCTCGTCCTCTTCAAAGAAGTGCATGGCGCGCAGCAGCGCCCGGTCACTCACCTTGCCGCGCAGGGTCGGCAGCGCCTGATAGAACTCCTCCGGGCGCACACGGCGCAGGTACGGTTCATTGAACAGTGCCGCCACCTTCTTCATTTCCGCAGGAATCGCCGCGTAATCGTCCGTCAAATCAGCGTGATTGCCGCCCGTCGCCACCACGACCAGCGAATAACCATACTTGGCGAAGTCGAAGTGCATCGGGCGCACATCGGGGTCATCATGCTTGAAGTCCACCGTCACCAGACCGCCAGCAGAAGACGCCATCTGGTCAAGCAGACCGCTTGGCTTGCCGAAATACACGTTTTCGGCGTACTGGCTGATTTTCGCGCGCGTCTTGTAGTCGATGGTGAAGCCATTGTAGAGCGCGTCGAAGATGGCGCACGTCATCACCTCGAACGCCGCCGAGCTGCTCAAGCCGCTGCCGGACATGACGTTCGACGTCACCGCCGCGTTGAAGCCGCCGATTTTGTAGCCCAGTTCCGCCATCCGTGCCGCCACGCCGCGCACCAGCGCATGGGTCTTCCCCTTCTCCTTTTCAACGACATCAAGGCTGCCCAAATCCACCTTGATGGCAGGATAGCCGTCGGAGTGGATTTCCACCATCATATCGTCGCGCGCGGAGACCGCCGACAGCGTATCCAGGTTGATTGCCGCCGCCAGCACACGCCCGCGATTGTGGTCGGTGTGGTTGCCGCCAATTTCCGTGCGGCCGGGGGCGCTGATCATCAGCACTTCGCGGTTCTCGTGAAACAGCTCTTCATGACGTTTGAGCAAACCAATATAGCGGCCCGTCTGCTCCACCAGCATACCGTCGCGGCGGCCATAGAGGTGCATCAGGCGTTCCATCACCTCAGGCGATTTTAGGTTGCGGATCATCGTGGCGTACTGATTCATGTTTGTTCCGTCCTTTCATTCAATGGATGGTTTCTTGAATGGTTTGCGTATGTATATACTATTTTCAAATGAGAATGCGCCAAGGCGCGAGCAGATGGTGCAGGTGAATGCAGGAAATAGTATTACTTGTCAAGATGCCATGCGTTGTCACAGGCGCTTTGCCAGATACTGACCATCTCGTCGATGCCAAGCGCCTTCACCTGCGTGCAGAAATCTGCCCACGTTTCATCATTGAGTTCCACGTCCCCCGCGACAAACCACGCCATGCGCGTTTCCGCATAGGTGCTGATGCCGCTTTGCAGCTCCGTGACACGGTTCATCTGCTCCTGCGTCAGGTAGAGCAGCGGCATTGCACGCTTTTCCCATTGCCGGACACGCATCAGTTCCGCTGCCAGTGCGTGCGTTGCGTCATCATCCATCTTCATTTGAATTTCCGCACTGGCATAGGAGGGCATCGAGGTTGTCCAAATGGTGTTCGTGCCCTGCATGGCGACAACTTCCTCCGCCGTACGGGCATACGCCCATGTGCCATCGTCGTTCCAGTCGTAGTCCTCGCCTTCCTTGCCAACCTGCGCCGCCAGGAAGCCCTCGTCCGTGTAGAGATAATCAACCCATTGCAGCAGCTTTTCCGGCTCTGCGCAGGTGGATGAAATCGCGAACGTGCCGCGATAGAGGTCGCCGGTGAAATCGCGGTAAACCTGCTGACCGTTGTACACCAGTGGATCAAGCGCGATATACTCCGACGCGAGATTCACGCCGACCACGTCCTGCGGCGTTGCACCGAAGAATACGCCATACTTCGCCGTTTCGCTGCTGCTGGAGGATGACGAGGACGTTGCCGCCTCCACCAGCCGCATGGCCATAAAGCCCTGCGAATCCAGCAGCCCCTCAGTGTACAGCTCGTGCAGCCACGTCAGGAACGCGCGGTTTTCCTCCGTCGTCAGCACTTCGCTGATTTTGCCATTCTGTTCCGTCAGGTAGTAATCATCCGCGTTGATGCCGAATGCGTGCGCCAAGAAGCGCAGGTCCCACATGCTCACGAAGGACAGCGGGATTTCGTCGTTGCGGCTGCCATTCTGGTTCATGTCGCGGTCGCGGAATTGACGAAGCACCTCCGTCAGTTCCTCTGCCGTCGTCGGCACGCCCATTTTCAAGCGGTCAAGCCACGTCTTGTTAATCCACATGGTATTGTTCGGCGTCAGTTCGTTGATGCTCGGCAGTGCGACAATCGCGCCATCGGGCAGCGAAACGGCTTCCATCCATTCCGGATTGGCTTCCAGCAGCGCCCAGACGTGCGGCGCGTACTCCGCCAGATACGGGCGCAGGTCAATCAGCTTGCCCGCTTCATAGAACGCCAGCGTCTCCTGCGGGGTCAGTTCCGCCTTGAAGAACATATCCGGCATGGCAACCTCGCCCGCCAGCATTTCCGTTTTCGCCTCCGTCCATGCCTCCCGGCTGACGTATTCGGTAAAGGAGAAGGCAATCCCGGTTTTTTCCTGCATTGTTTGGAAGAATAAGTTCGTATCCCAGTCATGCTGCGCTTCCGTGCTGCTGGAGGACGACGCAGCTTCCAAGCCGGCAAGCATAATCGGCGCTTCGGCGGCGAAAGCTGTCGGCAGCGCCATTGCTGCCATCAGCACGAAGATTTGCAGAATCGCAAGAAGTTTCCGCACAGTTTTCCTCCTTCAATCAGACGGGCATCTGCCGCGTCTATCTGTCTGTGCTTTATTATAGACCAATTTCACCCGTTTGACCAGTCTTTTTTCACAAAAAAAACGAAATATCTGCTTTTTTTCGTAAACCGTCTCTCTATTGAGTGATGAAAAATATTTCCATGCAGATTTTTTTCATTTTCGGGGCAGGATGGAAAGAGAAATATGGGAGGCGTGGCAGGCATGAAGAAAGAAAGGCATTGGGTGCTTCCGGCGATTTGGGCAATTTTGCTGATGCTGCTGCTCGGCGGCGCGGTTTGGGCGTATCAGGCGTTTTCCGTGGCGGATTGGCAGTCACTTGACCCGTCCCGCCTCACGTCGCTCGCCCAGACCGGCGCCATACACGATAAGAACGGCGATTACGTCACCTCGCTTGTCGGCAAGGAGAACCGTACGGTCATCGACACGTCGCGTCTGCCCGCGCACGTCGTAAATGCGTTCCTTGCTGCGGAGGATTTGCGCTTCTACAAGCATCCGGGCTTTGACATCACGCGCATCATCGGTGCCATGCTCACCAACGTCCGCGACGGCGCGTTCAGTCAGGGCGCATCCACCATCTCCCAGCAGCTGATTAAGCTCTCCCACTTGTCCAGCCAGAAGACGATTGCCCGCAAGCTGGAGGAAATTCACCTCGCGCTGCAATTGGAAAAGCAGTACACGAAAGACGAGATTCTGGACATGTACCTGAATTTCATCTACTTCGGACAGGGCGCATACGGCGTGCAGGCGGCGGCAGAAGTCACGTTCGGCGTTGATGCGGCGGAGTTGACCCCTGCGCAGGCAGCCTCCCTCGCTGCTGCCATCAAAGCGCCATCCGCGTACAGCCTGCAATCCGCGCCGGAGAGCAACCGCGAGCGCCGGGAGTACATTCTGTCCATCATGCTGGAGGAAAATATGCTGACACAGGCGGAATACGACGCGGCAATGGCGGAGGAACTGACCGCCCGCAGCGCGCCGCAGGTGCAGACAGATTACGGCTGGTTCGTCGATGCCGTGCTGGATGAGGCCGAATCCCGGCTGGACGTGAGCGCCGAAACGCTGCTCGCGGGCGGCTACCGCATCGATACGACGCTCGACCCGGACATGCAGCGCATCATGGACGAGCAGTACCTGACGGATGTCTTTCCCGCCGACAACAAGGACGGCACGCCCGTGCAGGCAGCATCCGCCGCGGTGGACACGAGCAGCGGGGCAGTGCGCGCCATTGTCGGTGGACGCAAGTACGTCACCCGCCGCGGATTGAACCGCGCGACCCAGCTGCGCCGTCAGCCCGGCAGCGCGCTCAAGCCGCTGGCGGTCTACGCCCCCGCGATAGAATCCGCCGGATGGACGTGTGCCAGCGTAATTCTCGATGCGCCAACCGCTTTCGGCACTTACAAGCCGCGCAACGCGGGCAATGCTTACTACGGGAACGTGACCGTCCGCACGGCGCTCAAAAACAGCCTGAACATCCCCGCCGTGAAGGTGCTGCAAGCCATCGGCGTCCAGACTGCGCAGCGCTATCTGCGAAGCGTCGGCATTGAGCTGGATGAACGCGACGCGAATCTCTCCCTCGCCTTGGGCAGCATGACCTACGGCACATCCCCCGTGCAGATGGCGGCGGCGTACGCGCCCTTTGCCAACGGCGGAACATACTACGCGCCGTACTTCATCGAGCGCATCACCGACCGTGACGGCAATGTCATCTACGAGCGCGAAACCACCGGCACGCGCGTGCTGTCGGCGCAGTCCGCGTATCTGATGACAAGCCTGCTCAAAACCGTCATTTCTTCCGGCACGGGCACACGCCTCTCCAGCGCGGGGACGCCTGTCGCGGGCAAAACCGGCACGGTCAATGAAAGCGGCGGCGGCAACCGTGACGTGTGGATGGCGGCGTACACCCCGGAATTGTCCACCGCCGTCTGGATGGGCTACGACGAGCCGGACGCGGCGCACCGCCTGCCCAACCGCGTCTCTGGCGGCACGAATCCCGCTTCGCTGGCGCGCAATTTTCTCCGCGCGTGGTACACAGGACGCAAGAAGCCCGATTTCACCAAGCCCAAGGGCATCGTCAGCGCTGATATCGACAAGAAGGCCATCGAGTGGCGAGGCGAACCGATGCTGGCCACGTCGCTCACGCCGAGCGCCTACCGCCTGAATGAGGTTTTCCTCGACGGCACACAGCCGAAGAAGAAGAGCGATGTTTGGAATGCGCCCGCGTCCGCGAAGTCCTTCTCCGTCTCGCATTCTGACGACGGGCAGCCGCTGCTGGTCATTCAGGCCAGTGATGCCGCCGTCTACCGCGTTCAGCGCGACGCTGCCGGAGAGAGTTTCATCCTGACCGAGCTTCGCGCCGCCGCGGGCGAAACGCTCTACTACACCGACAACCGCGCCCAGCCCGGCGTAACGTACACATATCGCGTGATTCCCGTGCACGCGGAGCTGCTGGACAATGGCATCCTATTGGAAGGAACACAGAGCGTGCAGGTTGCGCGGGTGGAGAAGCCGAGTGCGCTGAGCCGGTGGTTCAGCGGGCTTTTCGCCCCAAAGCCGGAGGAAAAGCAGGAGGAAGAACTGCCTGCATCGATTTTTGCCCCATAACAAAATGCGCCGCCGCACCGTAATTTGCTTTCCGGTGCGGCGGTGTTTTGTTATGGATATTCTGCTTTGGGGCGCAGGGCTTTCTGTTCGCCCCCTGCACCTCTTCGGACCGTCACTTTTGGGATTCCTCCAATCCTTGCGCGGCGTTTCTTTGCTTACTGCGCAGCTTCCGCCATGTCCGCTAAATCACCCTGCGGCAGGATTTCCGTCACTTCAAACGGGACATTGTTGCCGGTGAAGTAGAACATCAAGTCCGTTGTGTTCTGGCAGTTTTCCAACTGCGGCGTCGGGAAATAGCGCACATGCAGGCACGAAACGCCGTTCTCCATGCTCGACATCACCAGAATCGGCGCGCCTTCATCGTACAGCAGTACATACATGGCATTGGTGCGTTCGTTCAAGTCAAGGTACAAGTGTTTCTGCGTGGCTTGGTTCATAATCAGCGAGTAGCGCGCGTCGATTTCTTGCATCAGTTTCTGGAAATTCTCCACTTCCGTCTTCAGGGATTCATCCGGCGTATCCGTCTCACTCGTTTCGTCCGTGAAGAGGCTGTCGCTTTCCTCATCTTCGTCCTCTTCCTGCTGATACAACGTCCGCACGCCCGCGTTGTATTCGTCGTACATAGCAAAGAGTGTCACCATGCGATACATTTCCATTGCCCACGAGCAGGTTACCTCGTACAGCACCTGCGGCGCTTCTGAACGGTAAGTCAAACGGAGTATCTGCGCCATCGACGATTCCATCAATTCAATACGGTAGATGCTGCGCGGCGACTGCCCCTCATGCGCGTATGCCGCCAGCTTCGCCACATCCTCGTCGCTGATGCCCCACGTTGTCTGCAAATAGCGGCTTTCAATCAGTTCATCCAGCGCATTGCCAACCTCTGCCAGACGCTCGAACGGCACAGGCTCGCCCTCGTCGCCGAACGGATCCTCCGTAAAGGGATACGCCGCAACGCCCGCCAAATCCACCGCCGTGCAGGCAAATTCGGGCATTTGCTGCGCTGCGAACCACGCTGTCACTTCTTCAGCGGATTTGCACGCCGCCAATTCATCCGAGAGCACCGGCGTGCAGTACATCTCGTTCACCGTGCCATCGCTGATCCAAAAGCTCATCATCGGCAGCGCATCCGCGTACAGCGCGATATACATGCCCATTTCAGGCTCGCCGTCCGGCTTGGGATACTGCGTCGAGCGCGCCATCTGGTTCAGCATTTGCTTGCCATATGTATCCTGCTGCTCCATCAAGATGCGCTGCGGCATCAGCTGAAGCACCCTGCGCTGCTCCGGCGTATCGGTGTAATCCGGGTTATCGCCGATGAAGCCTGCCAGCAGCGTTTCGTCCGTGACATAGTAGACGGCGGATGGCATCGTGCGGTTTCCCGCGCGCAGGCGATTGACAATCTTCTGTTCCTCGGTGATAGCGGCGTCCGTGTCGCCCACCAAATCGGTCACAATGCGGTCGCTGCGCAGGAGGATATCCACGCGCTGGCACAGTTCCAGCATGTGGCTGATGTTCGTGTTGTTATCCGTCGTTTCTTCCGCTGTCGCCATACCGCTGAGCATCATCAGCAGGGCAAGCAGAATTGCAAGCATCTTCTTCATGAGGTTCTTCCTTTCTTTGCAGCTGTTTCCGTCATTCCTGCGGCGCGTACACGCTGCGCATCACCACCGCGCCGTTCATTGCCTGCCACGCCACCACAATGGGCGTACCCGTCCTCGGTCGCAGATACAGCAAACCGCCCGTGTCGTGCGCGTCGCAGGGGTACAGCGCAATCGCCAGGATGTCGAGGAACTTGGTCTCCGTCTTGCCGCACTGCTGCATCTGCGCTTCAAACGCCGTCATCTGCGACGCATCGTAGTCGAGTATGCTGATTTGCACCGCCGTCTCCGCTGTATTCCACGGGACAATGCCCTCCTGCTCGCCGCTCAGCGCCGCCCAGTGCTGCATCTCCTGCGCTGATTGCAGGGCAAGCTGCCGGATGGTCTCCTCGTCCGGCTGATGCGGTTCCGATTCCGCCAGCACCGCCGCGCGGGACAGGTCAACTTCCTCAAATTCGCCTGCGTAGAATTCGCTCAGCTTGTCCGTTGTCAGCTCGGTCGCCTGATGCGCCGCCGGAATCGCCGTCAGGCACACACAGCCGTTTTCCGCAAACCAGCGCACCAGCACCGCGCCATTCTCGCCGTAAGACAGCAGCAGCAGTCCCATTTCCGGCGCATCCCCGGCGTAAAGCAAGTTCGCGGCGGCGCTCGTTTCCTGCGTGTCCATCCCGAATTCCGGGGATACCGCGAACGTGCGCTCTACAATCCGCAGATAGGCGTTTTCCGTCTCGTCCGTCGCATCCGTGTCCGCGCTGGCATCCATCATCATCAGCGCAAAAAACAGCACCGACGCCGACTTGTCCGTGCCGTTGACGCTGATGAACGCCTGCCGGGGCATTCCACGGTCAATCGGCTGCGGCGTTTCTGTACATGCCACCTCTGTAATATTGAGCGTGTCCTCAAACAGCCGCCCCCGCTCCTGCGCATCCATCTTCCGCACAAGTTCTATTGCGCGCCCGACCAGCTCGTACTCCCAAGCGTCGTCCGCCGCATCCTCCGCCGTCGCCATGCCCAGCATCAGCAGCATCAGCGCCAGCAGCATAGAAATCCATCGTTTCATCATTCTACCTCCTATTTCGCTTAAACGCATCTTTCCTATCAACGTCATTTTGCCATATTTGCGCAAGTTTTGTCAAGCGAACAGGCCCTTTTCTAATGCAATTTTCATCCTAATATGCAAAAAGCCCTGCTTCCACGTCGGAAACAGGGCTGGTAGTGTATATTAGTTGCCGCGGCGCTTCATGAACGAAGGTACGCCGTTGGCGTCTGTCGTCGGGCGCTTGGGCTGCTGCGGCTGCACAGAGGGCATCGGGCCGGTTGCACCGCCCGCGTACTGCTGCTGCACAGGCTGCATATTGCCAGTGTAGCCCTGCTGCGCGTAATCCAGCTGCTGGGGCTGATTGCCAAACAGCTGCGGCTGACCATACGCCGGTTGCTGCGGCTGCGCGGGCTGCTGGGGCGCATAATACGCGGGTTGTGCCGGCTGCTGCGTCATCGGCGCTTGCGGAACGCCCATGGTCGGATGGCTGCTGTAGCTGTCGCTGCTGGTGTAGGACGGCGTGTACCCGCCCGTCGCACCGTAGTTGCCGGGCGTATAGCTGCCGGTCGCACCGGTCGCACCGGTCGCACCGGTCGCACCGGTCGCACCGTAATTGCTGCCATAGAGGCGATCGCGGTTGATATCGCGCGCAGACTTGACCGGCTCACGCGGCGGGAACGGCGTTTTCTCAAAGCCCGTCGCAATCACGGTGATGCGCACCTTGTCGCCCATGGACTCGTCGATGCCCGCGCCGAAGATGATGTTCGCATCGGGATCGGCTTCCTCCATGACGAGGTTTGCCGCTTCGTTGATATCAATGATGGAAATATCCTTGCCGCCGGTGATGTTGATCAGCACCGCGCGCGCACCGCTGATGGACGTCTCCAGCATCGGGCTGGAAATGGCGTTCTTGGCGGCGTCAATCATCTTGTTCTCGCCTTCGCCGTAGCCGATGCCCATATGCGCCATGCCGCCGGATTCCATGACGGTCTTGACGTCCGCGAAGTCAAGGTTGATCAGCGCAGGCACAGCAATCAGGTCGCTGATGCCCTGGATGCCCTGATGCAGCACCTCGTCCGCAATGCCGAACGCCTCGACCATGCTCGTCCCCTTGCTGACGACCTGCAAGAGCCGGTCATTCGGAATGACAACGAGCGTATCGACGCGCTGCTTGAGGTCAGAGATGCCCGCTTCCGCATTGCGCATCCGCTGCTTGCCCTCAAAGGCGAAAGGCTTGGTCACAACCGCGATGGTCAGCGCGCCCTGTTCGCGGGCAATTTCCGCCACGACCGGCGCGCAGCCCGTGCCCGTGCCGCCGCCCATGCCCGCGGTGACAAACACCAGGTCAGCGCCCTTGAGTGCACCCGCGATTTCTTCGCGGGATTCCTCTGCGCTGCGGCGGCCGACTTCCGGCACTGCACCTGCACCCAGACCCTTGGTGACTTTCTCACCAATCTGGATTTTCGTCTGCGCGCCGGACATCTGCAAAGCCTGCATGTCGGTATTGATGGCGATGAACTCCACGCCGCGCAAGCCGGATTCGACCATGCGGTTGACCGCGTTGCCGCCGCCGCCGCCGCATCCCACGACCTTGATGGAAGCATAATTGCTGGTCAATTGGTCATTCTGAATTTCAATCACGTTGCATCCCCCTGACTCATATGCTCATATGGTATCTTGCCCTGTATGCCGCGTTTTCTTGCAATCAGTAGCCCATCAGCCAGCGGAATGCACGGCTGAACAGCCCCTTTGCACCGCCTTCTGGTGCTTTCTGCTCTTCCTGCGTCGTCACGACAAGAATGGTCAACCCGACGGCGCTGGAGAAAACATGGCTGGTCATTTTGTTGTTGGTGCGCTGGGCCTCCCGGATGATTCGGTGGAGTTTGCCCGCAAGGAAGTCCTTGCCTCCCTTGTTGAGAATCAAGCCGCCGCCGGTCAGATAGACGTTCGACCACTTTCCCAGCTTCACGCCGCCTTCTTCCAGCGCCTTGTTGATGGCCTCCGCGATTTCCTCCACTTTCGCTTCGATAATCGGGGTCACTTCGTCGCGCCGGACAGTGCGGGCGGGTTCATCCTCCGTCGCAGGAATGACATACGTCTCATCCTGATTCGTGCTGTTGAAGCTGTACGTCTGCTTAATTTTTTCCTCCACGAACGGGAATGGAATATTCAGCTGCTCCGCAATGTCCGCCGAGATATGACCGCCGCCAATGTCGAGGCACTTGTGGAAAATCAGCGCGTCGCCCTCCATCACCATCACATCGGTGCACAAATAGCCAATATCGATGAGCATTGCCGTCTTGTCGCGCTCATCTTGGCTCAGGGCATATGTCGCTTCCCCGGCGACGGTGGAGTAGAACTCGCGGGGCTCAATATCCATATCGCGCAGGCGGTAGGTGATATCATCAATGAAATACTTGTCCGCCGTCACCAGCGCAATCATGGCGGACAGTTCGCGACCCTTGATACCCACGGGCGACAGCGTCTTTTTGCCGTCATCCACGCGGAACCACGCGGGCGCGGAATGAATGATGCGGTCGCCGCCGGATTCTTCCGCCAGCTTGAAGCAAGCGCGGACATCCTGCGCTGTAACATGCGGATCAGGCCCGGTTAGCGACACATGCACTTCCTTGACAATCACGCGTGTAAACATGCCCGGCACACCGACATTCAGCTCATGAATGCGGCAGTTGCCGGTTTTCTGCGCCTGATCAATGGCAGTGCGAATCACATCCCGAATTTCATCGGGGTTGTTCCAGCCATCCTGCAAATATCCGCTGTACGGCACAGCGCCGGAGCCAACGATATCACAGCGTTCGCCATTGCTCTGCGCGACCATCGTGACGATTTTGCTGGTTCCAAAGTCAATCGTCGGTACCGTAATCTTCATGAACTCTCATACCCCCTGTTTCCCGGTCTGGCCATTCTGCCGGACGGCTGAAGCCGGGAAAATTGCGGTTCTGACACCCCTGTACCTTGGTTTCTGCCAGCCTGTCAGCAGACGGCTTTTCCCCGCCAGACAGGCGCAGTCACCTATCCAATATACCATTTTTCATTATAAGCCTTTTTTCTCTGGAATGCAAGTGCTTTCGGGCGTTTTGAATGTTTTTCGCCGTCATTTTTATCCGATTTTCATGTTTTGCGGTGCTGATGATGATCGTATTACACCGTCGGCGGCGCATAAACCGGATTCACCGCGTCCGTCAGCGTCAGTGTGCCGCCCGTTTTGCCCATTGCCGAAAGCTCCGTGCGGACGATAAGGAACGCCCGCAGCTTCTCATGCAGCAGCGATGAATCCCCCAGCACAATTTCCATGCCGTCCATCGTCTGCATCCGTATTCTGTCCAGCGAGCTGACATCTAATACGGCAATCTGGTCAAGTCCGCCCATGACGGTCAGCTGCAGCAGCACCTCGGTCACAGCGTCCAGCTGCTTCTGCTGATTGGCAATCAGCTTCTGCCCGATGATCGTCTTTTTGACGCTTAAGCCCTGCACGCGCACCAGTTCCGGATGCGATTCGTTCGCGTTCTGCACCGTGCGCAGGACGTAGCCATGCGCGTCGGTAATTACGCCGATGCCCGATGTGGTCAGGAACGTGACCTCCTGCCGCTCCTTAACTTCGATGCAAATCGTGTCAAAGGATTCCAGAGACACCATCCGACAAATCAGATACGGATTCTGTTCGATACGATTGGAAATTTCCTTCTCGTTAATTAACGACGACTGCCCAAGTTTCAGTTTGGACAGGCGGATGATTTCCTCCGCGCTGATGCGCGCGTTGCCCGTCACCCTGATGTTGCGGACTGTCAGCACACCCCCGAACAGGAACGCGACAAAGAGAATGGCAAGCGCAAGCGGCACGATTGCTTTCCACACCCGCCGCGTGCGGTGATGGCGCTTCTGCGTTTCCTCCGAGTAGCTGTCTGTGTCCAGTACAGGCGGATGGCTCCACACCGACGCTTCCGGCGGGGGGGTCTGCGGCGGCTCACCCAAATCAGGGGGCGCAGAAGCTGATTCTGCGTCCCGAAACGGCTGATTCCAGAAGGGGTTTGTCGCCCGGTACAGATCCGGCGAGCGTTCCTGACGCAGTTCCGGCGACTGTTCCGGTTCCTCAAATGGGTTTTCTGCTGTCGGATGCTGTGTGCGCCGTCTGCCACCCGGCGGCGTGCCCGGCTGCCAGTTGTCCTGTGTCACGGGGGTCATTCCTCCTTCCGTGCTGTCCTGATTATGCGTTCGCGTGTACGCGGCGGATATCCGCGCCCAAACAGGTCAGCTGTGTCTCAAAATGCTCATAGCCGCGGTCGATGAGCTCCGCGCCGTCCACCTGCGTTTCGCCTTGTGCCTTTAGTCCCGCCAGCGTCAACGCCGCGCCACCGCGCAGATCGCGCGCCGTCACCCGTGCGCCGTACAGTTCCGGGACACCGCGAACAACCGCCGTTCGTCCGCTGCATAGGATGCGCGCACCCATGCGGTTCAAGTCCCCCGCGTGGGTAAATCGGTTCTCGAACACGTTTTCCACAACCACGCCCGTCCCCTCGGACACGGACAGCAGCGCCAGCATCTGCACCTGCATATCCGTTGGAAATCCGGGATACGGCTGCGTCTGCAGCTGTGCAAACGCTGTCAAGCGCTCCGGCGCAGTCAGAATAACGCGTTTTTCTTCCTCGCGCACGTCGCAGCCCATTTCGCGCAGCTTCGCATTCACCGCCAGCAGCGCCTGAACCGGGGCGCGAGTCAGCTCAATGGTGCCGCCTGTAATTGTCCCTGCCGCCAGCAGCGTTCCGGCGACAATGCGGTCGGGCATGGGCGTCCACTGCACGCCGTGCAGGCGCTTCACGCCCTCAATCGTCATAACCGCGCTGCCCGCGCCGCGGACGTTTCCGCCCATTGCGTTGATGAAGTTCGCCAAATCGACGATTTCCGGTTCACGCGCCGCGTTGTGGATAACGGAAATTCCCGGCAGCAGCACCGCCGCCATCAGGATATTCTCCGTTGCGCCGACGCTGGGGTAGTCCAGATGCACCTCGCCGCTGTGCATATTGCCGCCGTCGCAGTGAATCACGCCGCCTTCCTCGTGGATCACCACGCCCAGACTGCGCAGGCCTGACAGGTGCAAATCAATGGGGCGCAGTCCGATTTCGCAGCCGCCGGGATATGTAACCGTCGCCTGCCGGAAGCGCGAGAGAATCGGCCCGAGCAGGAAGATGGACGATCGAATCTGCTTGGACAGCGCGTCCGGCATTTCCGTGCGGTTCAGCCCGCCCGCGTCAAGCGTCAGCGTGTGTCCGTCACGGCGAATCCGGCAGCCCAGCATCGTCAGGATGTCCGTCATCTTCCGCACGTCGGAAATCATCGGCACGCCTTGCAGCACCACCGTTTCCTCCGTCAGCACCGAAGCCGCGAGAATGGGCAGCGCCGCGTTCTTCGCGCCATCGACGCGCATCGTACCCTCCAGCTTTCTTCCGCCCCGCACAACAAACGCTTCCATCCGCGTCCACCTCCTGTGCTTCAGCCTATGCCGGAAAACAGGCGCTGTGCCAATTTCGCAGTTCAAATAGCTGATTCACGGGAAATATTGAGCAGGATGCCGATGGCTGCCATCGTGATGGAAATCGACGTACCGCCGGCGGAGAAGAACGGCAGGGGCAGCCCCGTCGTTGGCAGAATACCCACAACCACGCCCATGTTGAGGAACGCCTGCACGCTGATGCTGCTGGTGATTCCCGCCGCCAGCAGCGTTCCGAACTTATCCGGGCAGCGCATGGCGATTCGCATCCCCCGCAGCATCAGCGCCACGAACAGCGCCACCACAATCAGGCAGCCCAGCAGCCCGAAATCCTCCCCGACGATGGCGAAGATGAAATCGCTCTCCGGGTACGGCAGATAGGCATACTTCTGCCGCCCCATGCCCAGCCCCATGCCGAAAATGCCGCCCGACCCGAACGCAATCAGCGACTGGCTGAGCTGGTAGCCCTCATCGCTCATCATGGAAAAGGGGTTGCGGAAGGACAGAAGGCGCCGCCGCCGATACGGCTCCGACCATGCGTAGAATGTGCCCACGCCCAGCCCGCCGACGAGCATCAGCAGAATATGCCGCCACTTTGCGCCCGCCATAATGATGAGAATCAGGCTGACGATGAGGATTGACCCCGCGGTGGACAGGTTCGGCTGCTCCAGAATCAGCAGGAATACAATTCCCGGCACGACCAGCACTGGCACAATGCCCGTGAAGAGACGGCGGATGCGCTCGCCGCGGTAGGTCAGCGTCGTCGCCATATACAGCACCACAGCGAATTTCGCAATTTCTGACGGCTGGAAGGACAATCCGCCCAGCGACAGCCACCGCCGCGAACCGTTGATGTACACGCCAACGCCCGGTATAATGACCAGCACCAGCAGCACCGCGGAGAGCGCCAATCCGCCCACCACGACATACGGATGCTGCCAGCAGCGGTACGGAATGCGGCTGGTGACGATGCACGCCGCCGTGCCCAGCCCGATGCCCAGCAATTGCTTGAGCACCTCGCTGTACGGGCTGCGCGTGGACGTGCCGGTATAGAACGTTGCGGAAAATAGAACCAGCAATCCCGCGAGCAGCAGCATGATGAGGATGATCACCAGCGTACCGTCCACGGGATTGCGTCTTTTCAGCGGTATTGCGGTCTGTCGCTTTTGTGCGCTTTTTACCTGAAGCATGTCTGCTCCTTTCTCTGCGCACAGGGATGGGGATTATTTCAGTTCGCGCACAAGCTCCTTGAAGATGCGCCCGCGGCTCTCATAGTCCGAGAACATGTCAAACGACGCGCATGCCGGGGACAGCAGCACATTCCACCCGTCGGAAGAAAGCGTGCGGCACTGGTCGATGGCGTCTTTGAGCGTCCCTGCGCGGTGCAGGTGCGTGTAGCCGTTTTCGCGGCAGGTGCGCTCAATCTGGTCGGCGGTCGCGCCAATCAGCACGGCTTCCTTGATGTAGGGCGATGCCAGCATTTCCTGCACCATCGGGGTGAAATCGCAATGCTTGTCGTAGCCGCCGAGGATGATGGCGGTCGGGCGCGTCATGGTCTGAATCGCCTTGATGGTGCTGTCCACGTTCGTGCCCTTGCTGTCATTGATGTAGCGCACGCCGTCCAGCTCGCGGACGAACTCGATGCGGTGCTCCACGCCTTGGAACGTCCGCAGGGTGTGGGCAATCACGTCCGGCTTCACGCCCATCGCCGCCGCAATGCAGCACGCCGCCAGCGCGTTTTCGAGGTTGTGCGGGCCGGGAATGAACACGTCCTTCACCGGGCAAATCGTCTCTTCCGCACCGTGGAAGCGCACGACGATTTCGCCATCCCGGACGAACGCGCCTTGATCCACTTCCCGCTTGCGGCTGAACAGCATCACCTGCGCCTTCACCTGCCCAATCAGCGGTGCAAGTGCCGGATCGTCCGCGTTGAACACGGCAACGTCCTCTGCCGTCATGTTCTGGAACTGCCGCATCTTCATCGCCGTGTAGACTTCCATCGTGCCGTGGCGATTGAGATGGTCTTCGGTAATATTGAGCAGCGCCGCCGCCTTCGGGTGGAACGTCTCCGCCGTCTCCATTTGGAAGGAAGAGACTTCGCAGACGAACAGGTCGTCGTCCTGACTGTCGAGACCTGCCGCGCTGTACGGATAGCCGATGTTGCCCACGACATGCGTCGTGCGTCCTGCATTGCGGAAGATTTCGCCCAGCAGCGTGACGGTCGTCGTCTTGCCGTTCGTGCCGGTAATCGCCACCATTTCACCTGAGGACAGCTGATACGCCATTTCCAGCTCGCCGGTGACGTATACGCCCATTTCCTTCGCCTTCAAGACGAACGGCGCGTTGTCCGGCACAACGGGGCTGATGACCATTGCGTCGATGCCATCCAAGCATTCCATCGCCGGGCAGCCCAGACGGCGTTCCAGCGGCAGATTTTCCAGCGGCTTCAGGCTGTCCCCCAGTTGCTCCGCCGTCTTGCTGTCATTGATGATAACGTGCGCGCCTGCCTTGCACAGCAGCTGTGCCGCCGCAATCCCACTGCGCGCCATGCCAACCACCAGCACGCGCTTGCCCGCGTATTTTTCCGTATTGCGCATGATTTTTCGCTCTCCTTACACGATGACCGAAATAACCGCCAGCGCCGTCAGCACCAGCGTCACCACGGTATACATCAGCACGATTTGCGTTTCCTTCATGCCGCACTTCTCAAAATGATGGTGCAGCGGCGACATTTTGAACAGCCGCCGGGGTGTTCCGTAGATTTTGCGGGTCGCCTTGTAATAGTAGCGCTGCAAAATGACGCTCACGCTGGACATGCAGCAGGTGAAGCCAATCAGCAGCAGCAGGAACGGCTGACGCAGCAGCATCGCCATACCGACCACCGCGCCGCCGATGAACATCGACCCGGTGTCGCCCATGAACACCTTTGCCGGATAGCGGTTGTAGCGCAGGAAGCCGAGGCAGCCGCCGCACAGCGCCGCCGCGAAGATGGCAATCGCGCTGTAATTATCCTGCAGCGCGCGCGCCGCATCAGGGTCGTCGGGAATTTTCACCATCGGAATGCCGAACGAGCCGCCATTCAGGTGCTGATAGACCGTCACGGCGCTGAGGCCCGCAATCACCGCCCAACCCATGCAGCCGACACTCGTCACGCTGGACAGGATGCCGTCGATGCCGTCCTGCAGGTTCGCGCTGTTGGTCATAAACAGCACCGTCAGCGCCAGCAGCGGAATATACCACAGCCCTAAGTCCCATTCGGTATTCGCAAACGGCAGCAGCACTTTGCTCCCCTGCGTGAAGTAGCACCAGACCGAGAAGCCGAGGCACACCACGGACAAGCCGATTATCTTCTGCCACGGGGTCAGCCCTTCGGAACGATGCTTGACTGCCTTCGTCCAGTCGTCCGCCAGACCGACTGCCATCGACCCCAGCGATACAAGCAGCAGCGGCAGAATCGTCGTCACCCACGCGCCGGTATACGCCGCGCACAGCACAAACGATACGATGCAGCCCAGCGCAATCATCAGCCCGCCCATAATCGGCGTGCCGCGCTTTTTCAGGTGCTCCTTCGGGCCGAGTTCGTTCTCGCTCGTTTTCATTTGGTGACCGCGCAGCCATTCAATCAGCTTCGGGCCAGTCGCCAGCGCAATCGCCGCGGACAGCACCAGCGCAAGCAGTACATTTGTCAGCATGGGTAATCCTTCCTTATTATCGGGTATTCAATGCGCAGTGGCTTACTCGCCGCGCAGTTCCGTCAGCAGCTCCTGCACGACAACTTTCTCGTCGAACGGCCGCTTGACGCCCATTGTCTCCTGATACGTCTCGTGACCCTTGCCGCACAGAACGATGATGTCGCCTTCCTGCCCGATTTCCAGTGCGTGGCGGATGGCGTCCCGACGGTTCTCGATGACGACGTACTCGCCCGTCGTCTCTTTGATACCCTCCTCGATTTCGCGCAGGATTTCCATCGGATCTTCCGTGCGCGGATTGTCACTGGTGAGGATGCACAAATCCGCCAGTTCGCCGCCGATGTGCCCCATAATCGGGCGCTTGCCCTTGTCGCGGTCGCCGCCGCAGCCGAAGAGCGCAATCAACCGCTTCTTGGTGAACGTGCGGCAGGTGCGCAGGATGTTGCTCAGTGCATCCGGCGCATGGGCGTAGTCCAGAATCACGCGGTACGGCGTGTTCGTCGGCAGCATTTCAATGCGCCCCGGCACACTGCGGATGCTTTCCAGCCCCGCGCGGACATTCTCCGGCGACACGCCCAGAATCAGCGCGCACGCTGCCGCGGACAAGGCGTTGTAGACATTGAACATGCCCGTCATGCGCAGGTTGATTTGAATGTATTCCGCGTTGCGCAGCCGCAGCTCAAAGGACACGCCGTTTTCGGTAATCTCAATGTCGCGCGCGAACAAATCCGCCTCCGCCGCAATGCCGTAGGTCATATGCGGAATCGTCACGTCGCGCAGCAGCTCCGCCGCCCGCTCGTCATCGGCGTTAATGGCGGCATTTTTCGCCATGCCAGAGGTGAAGAACGCCTTTTTGCACTGGAAGTAGTTCTCCATCGTGCCGAAGTAGTCCAGATGGTCTTGGCTGAGGTTGGTGTAGCAGCCGCACTCGAACGTCATGCCGTCCAGCCGGTGCATATCCAGCGCGTGCGCCGACACCTCCATGACGACCACCTGCACGCCTGCCTGCACCATCTCGTTCAAGTCGCGCATGAGGTCAATCGGATCGGGCGTGGTCTTGCTGGACGGGATGTGCTTCTCGCCGATCATGTTGCCCGTCGTGCCGACCAGCCCGCACTTGAAGCCCGCCTGTTCGCAGATAGACTTGACCATGTAGCTGGTCGTCGTCTTGCCCTTCGTGCCGGTGATGCCCACGAAGCGCATTTTCCGCTCCGGATGATCAAAGAACGCCTCGCAGATTCTCGCCATCGCCGCGCGGCCATTGCTTACCAGCACCTGCGGCACGTTCACATCGTCCAGAAAGCGCTCCACCACCAGTGCCACGCAGCCATTTTGCACCGCCTGCGGGGCATACTGATGCGCATCAAAATGTGCGCCGGCAAAGCAGAAGAAGATGCCGTTTTCGGTCTTTTCCCGGCTGTTGGAACACAGCGCCGCAATCTCCACGGACATATCGCCCCTGGTTTCCAGCAAGTACGGCACTTCCTTGACAAGCTGTCTCAGTTCCATCGTCAATTAGCTCCTTTATTCGTCATCCCCGGCCATCAGCAGAAAAATCGTTGTGCCGGGCTGTACATATTCTCCCGCTGCAGGGCTTTGCTCTATGCACAGCCCCTGCCCCGTCATGGACATCATTAGTCCCCGCTGGCGCACAAGGCGCGCGCAATCTACATCGCCCAAGCCAGTCAGGTCAGGCACACAGACCAGCTCTTCCGGCGTCAGCTCCTCTGAACCGGCGGTGTAGAGCATCACATGCCCGCCTTTGACGAGCTTCGCGCCCGCCGGCGGCAATTGATCCAGCACGACGGTGTTCGCGCCGTCCGTCACGCTTTCCAATCCCACCTGTGACAGTTTACGCTTTGCATCGCCAATCGTCAAGCCTTTCAGCGCAGGAACTTCAATTTCTTCATCTTTTTCATCATTTTCCGGTTCAATTCCGAGGTACGGCAGCATTTCCTGCATGATTTGCCGGGCAAAAGGTGCCGCCGTCGTGCCGCCGTAGTCAATCGGCACGTCCGCCTCCTTGACAATGACAAGGATGCTCACCTGCGGATCGTTCACCGGCGCGAAGCCGTAGAACGACCCGATGTGCGTGTCGCGCACGACGCGTCCATTCTTGTAAACCTGTGCCGTGCCGGTTTTGCCGCCGATGCGGTAGCCAGCAATCGCCGCGTTCTTGCCGCCGCCTTCTGAGACGACACGCTCCAGCAGCAGCCGCATCGTGTCGCTCGTTTCCGGGCGAATTGGCGCTGCCATCACCGTCGGGTGAAAGCGCTCCAGCGTCTCCCCGTCCGGCGTTTGAATTTCGCTGACGATGTAGGGTTTCATCAGCTTTCCGCCGTTGATGACGGAGTTCGCCGCCATCATCATCTGAATCGGTGTGAGCGCGACGGACTGTCCGAAGCCGATGCGCGCCAGGTCCACGCGTTTGACGTTCCGCGACGTGATGAGGATGCCCGGCGACTCCCCCGGCAGGTCAATGCCCGTCTTTTTGCCCAGCCCGAACGCCGTCAGGTAGCGGTAGAACGTATCCGTCCCCATCCGCAGCGCCAGCTCGACAAACACCGGGTTGCAGCTGTTTTTCAGCCCGTCTGCCATCGTCTCCGCGCCGTGCGGCCGTCCCCAGCAGCGGATGGTATCGCCATCGACGGTGATTTTCGCCGAGCAGTAGAAAGAATCCTGCGGCGTTGTCACCCCGCTGTCCAGCGCGGATGCCGCCGTGAGAATTTTGAACGTGCTGCCCGGCTCGTAAACGTCGGAAATCGCGGTCAGGCGCATCAGCTCCGTCAGCGTCTCCGCGTCGTTGCGCGGCGGATCGTTCGGGTCGTAGCAAGGGTTCATGCACATCGCCAGAATCGCGCCCGTTTTCACGTCGCTGACAAGGCAGATGACCGACTGCGCCTGATTGACCTCAATGCACTCGCGCATCGCCTTTTCGACCATCTCCTGAATTTCCGCGTCAATCGTCAGCACCAAACCGCACCCCTGCTGCGACGGGATGTACCAGCCTTCCGTGCCGTCCAACTGCCGATTGCGCGCGTCCACCTGCCGCAGATAGCTGCCCTCCGTGCCGCGCAGGACATCCTCATAGCGGCTTTCCAGCCCGGACTGCCCCTCGCTGTCCACCGTCGTCAAGCCCAGCACTTGGCTGAGCAACGCTCCATATGGGTAGTAGCGGCAGATATCCTCGTCAAAGGACAGCGCCTTCAAGCTGCTGTCCTCCGGCGCGTCTGACCGCAGCTGACGCAGGGCATCGACCGTCTCGCGGCTGACCTGCCGCTTTAAGATAATCGATCCCTTCGTCTTGTCCTGCAATCGTTTTCGTGCCGCCTCTTTGTTGATGTTTAGCACCGGCTCGATGCTGTCGAGGAACCTCTCCGTGTCGCTGACAAGCCGCGGGTCAGCAGTGACGATGTACGCCGTCGCGGAGATGGCGAGCGTTCGCCCCTTTCGGTCGGTAATCGTGCCGCGCCGCGCCGTAACAATGCCTGCTTTCGTCCACTGACGAATGCCCCGCTCGGTCAGCGAGGCAGCCTCGGAGGTAGTGAGAACGGCAATGCGCGCCGCCGCCAGCAGGAACAAGCCCGTCAGCACCAGCGTCATCAGCCAGATTCGCTTGCGTACCAGCAGTTCCGGATGCATGTCCGTCCTCCTGATTCGCGTTTTTGCGGCTCATTGCTGTGGATTGCGGATTCGATTACTGCATGTGCATCAGCAGCGCCACGTCCGTGGTGGTCATGGTGTTCTGTGCGCCCTCCTGCAGGCCACAGATAGCATCCGGCACGCCGGACAGTTCCACCACCTGCACGTTCTTGCCTTCCTTCATCCCCAGTTTCTGCGCCCGCTGCAAAAGCGACTGTTCCTTCGTCGCGACGCTGATTTGCGCCTGCAGGGTGTCGTTCTCCTGCTGCTTCGCGTTGATGTTCGTCGTCCGGACACCAATCTGGGTGCTGACGTTCTGAATCTGCGACTGCAAGTTCAGCCAGAAAACACCCATCACGAACAGGCACACCGCCACTACCAGCATCGCCAGCCCCGAATGCAGCCCCTGCCGCGAAACGAGAATACTGTGCTGCCGTTCCTGCTGCTGCGGCACATCCGCCCGGCGTCGCGTGCCCGTGTTCTGCCAGCAGCCTGCACCGAAGCTGACCGTCGCCCGATAGTTATCCATATACGGCTGCTCACCCTTGAAGTCGATGTTGAAGTTGAAGCTATGGTCAATGCTCTTCCGCATTTCGCGGAGAGCGCGTTCCTCATCGCGCGGATCTGCGAAGGGGGCGGATTTGCGCTTGCTCCACAGCCGCGCCCTGTCGTTCATCATACTGTATGCCTCCTCTGCCTGAAAAATGCCATTGTTTCAGCGGATAGAACCGTTATTCTTTCTCTTCCTCGCCGTCTTCCAGCTCGTCAATCGCTGCCCACGTCGCATTCAGGTTATCCTTGAACAGCTCGAAGTTCGCCATGTTGTTGATTGTCGCCGCCACGCGCAGATGGTCGTCGTTGCCCATAATGTCAACGTCCTTCTCTTCGCCCAGCATCATGCTGCGCAGTTTTGCCGGCAGCAGCACACGTCCCTGCGCGTCGCACTCCTGATCCGTATAGGACATGGAGTTGAACCACTGCATGTAGTTCATCAGCTGTGCATTTTTCTTCTTGCGGTTCAGCCGCTCATAATGCTCGCACAGGCGCATAAAGACCATTTCGGGGTAAATTGCAATGGACTTGAAGTCAAATTCCGGTGCAATCACAAACCGCTCGCCCAGTTCCTGCCGGAACGCCAGCGGAATCACCAGACGACCCTTGCCGTCCAGCGAATGATTATAGGTGCCGCGGAAACGCTTTCTCTGTTTTTCAAGAATCTGCTCATCAGAAAGGGGCACATTTGTACGCATGTTAGTGGGAGTCAGGCGTTCATTTTGCCCAACTTGGTTCTCATCCACACGCTCACCCCCACCAAATTCACAAAATAGGTCGTCAATCACACGAAATGGCACTCTTATCATACCGCCGCGATTCGGAAATTGCAAGTGTTTGCAGGCACTTTTTTCGATGAAATTTTTGCCCGTTTCCAGTTTTCTTTCATCTTTTCGTAATATTCGACAGGGGCGATGTGTCATCGTCGCCCAAAAACGGGAAACAGTCGTTCTTTTTCGAGCGATTTTGTCCGTCACTTTTGGGAGCGCTTCTCCATTCGGGCGTATTTTTCGCTGAAAAAGTGGTTTCTACGCCCAAAAACAAAAAAAGGCGGCATAAACCGTCTTTTTGGGGATGTAACAAATATTTAAGAATTGCTTAGTGTGGTCATCAGCGGCACTTCCGTCAGCCGGAAGCCCAGCGCGTCGCAGGAGGTCAGCCGATAATGGATGCCTTCATGCTCGCAGTTGAACCCCGCGCGGATTCCTGCCCCGTGCAGATGACCGTACACCACCGTATGCACCCTGTGCCGCGCAAGGACCTGCGTGAACGGCGTATCCAGCACGGTCAGCAGCAGCGGCGGATAGTGGAGCATGACGACAATCGGCTTCTGCCCCTGCGCCAGTTTTTCCGCCGCGCTGATCGCCATGTCCAGCCGCAGCAGTTCACGGTTCAGGATGCGCTCATCCTCCGGCGCAAGCGGCGCGTCGCCCGTGGGGAACATCCACCCGCGCGTGCCGCAGACGACGAAATCCCCCATATCCAGCGCGTCGTGCTGCAAGGCGCTCATGCCTTCCGGCAGCACCCGCCGCAGCCTCGAAATGCTGTTCCACCAGTAATCGTGATTGCCCTTGATGAGCACCTTGCGCCCCGGCAGTGCGCCAATCTTCTGCAAGTCCGGCACGGCGCACTCCAGCTGCATAGCCCACGAGATATCGCCGGGAATCAGCACGACATCCCCGTCCTTAACACGCGTGCGCCAATCCGCCGCGATATGCGCAAAGTGATTCTCCCAGTGGTCGCCGAAAATATCCATCGGCTTTTCCTCGCCGCCGGGCAAATGCAAATCACCGATGGCAAACAGCGTCATGTGTCCTCCTTGCGCAGCGCGGACAGGTCACATATCGTCGTCCGCGTCCTCGTCGTCATCCTCGTTGGCTTCGTCTTCCTGCATTCCTTCCAAAGAAGTCATTTCGCTCGCCATCTTCGTGTATTCGCCGTCGGTTTCTTCCGGCAGCATCTGAATTTCGTCCATCGAGCCGACGTCGTCCATGTCCGTCAGGCTGCGCGGCGTCACCTGTTCGCCGTCGCCGTCACCGGAATCGTCGGACGCAGCGCCCACGCTCTCCGCCGCCTGCGCGTTCATTTCCTTCAGGCAGAACAGGCAGATATCGCGTCCCGGCAGTGCGGGATTCTCGTTGCATACGCTGCACATTTCCACGTCGTCCTGCCCGCCTTCGCCCTTCATCTCGCGCATACACACCTTGCAGTACTTGTCGCCGGGCGTCGTGATGTAGTTCAGTTCACACCGCGGGCATTGAACATACTTCTTCATAAGAAGATTCCCTCCTAAAATTCAGACCGCCGGGTGCTTTTTCCGTCCGGCACATTCTGTGGTAGTTATTTCCTTGGAAAGCTGCTGGGGATTTTCTTGCGTCTCCAAAAGTCATATGTTACAATCATGTTACGATTTTTTATTGGAAATCGTAATAACTTTCGGAGGAGCTTGCAATGAACAAGAAGTACGCGGCGCTTTTCACTGCGTCCGCCCTGCTGCTCACCAGTCTATCGGCTGCTGAGAACTTCCCGACGTCGCAGTTCGACCATGATGGATGGTATCGCCCGAACGGAACAGTCTGTCCCGCGCAGGATGCCGTCGCAACACCCCGTCCAACCGCCACACCTGCCAGCGCGCCGTTGAAAACGCCTGCACCTTCCACGGGGGATGATTATACTACACCATCGTCGCAAGTGCAAGAGGAAATTCTGCTGAATTTGCTCAATCAGGAACGAATTGCGCAGGGACTTTCGCCTTTGACGCTCGACGCGGAGCTTTCCCGCATTGCGCGCATCAAATCCGCCGACATGCGTGACAACCATTACTTTGCGCATGAGTCCCCTACCTACGGTCATGTCAGCGACATGCTGAAAACTTTCGGCTATTCCTTCTCCGGTGCGGGCGAGAACATTGCGCACCATGCCACCACGGAAAAGGCGCACGCCGCGTTCATGTCCTCGGAGGGGCACCGCCGCAACATTCTCTCCAGCGCTTGGCAGAAGGTTGGGCTGGGCATCGTCTACGACGCGAACGGTTACGTTTATGTGACGCAGATTTTCGTCCGCTGACCCTTTTTCGCCCCTTCCAGTCTCGGAAGGGGCATTTTGTCATGTACCAATCCTGATGGTCGGCTGCGCAACAGAGGGGAGCGGCGTTTCCGGCGTCTCCCTCGTTTCGGATGATTCCGCCGTGACGGACATCGTTTCCTTCGTCAGCGGCACGCCGTTTGTCACCTGCACCGGCCGATGGCAGCGGATGCCGCGGTTCATGCCCTCCACGCCGGGAAGCGACACGCCCCGTGCGTGCAGGATGGCGCGGCCGGCGGCGCTTCGGCGCGGATTCGGCGCATTGAGCGGGGCATCCAGCGTCATTTGCACGGCGTTTTCCACCGCGCGCGCCACTTCCGGCGTTACGGGCAGGTAGACCAGCTCGGCGCGGGGAAAAATCAAGTTGCGCGGCATTTCAGCGCGGGCATTGGGTTTCTTTTTCATTGCTGCACTCCTCCATCCAGCCGGATTCTCCGGGCAGTTCCCATCGTATGCGGCGGATGAAAGATGCGTGTCAGGCTTCCGGCGCTTCTTCTTCCGGCGCAAGCACCTTTTCCAGAAGCGTCAGCAGCTGGTCGCGCCCCGTGCCGTCTTCGGACGACCAGCAGATGACCTCCCACGGCTGCACAAGCAGGGCGCGGCAGATAGGTGCGAGCTGCTTCTGTCGTGCGCCACGGCTGATCTTGTCCGCCTTGGTGGCAATCACGGTGAACGGGATGCCCATCTGGCGGAGGAAGAGGTTCATCTGCTTATCGTCCTCGGTCGGCTCGTGGCGGATATCCACAAGGCACAGGACGTGGCGCAGTTCATCGGACTGCTCGAAGTAATCCTGCATCATCTTGCCCCAGCGGAGTTTCTCCTGCTTATCAACCTTTGCGAAGCCGTAGCCGGGCAAGTCAATTAAATGAAAGCTGTCGTTGAGCAGGAAGGCGTTGATGAGCCGGGTTTTTCCGGGCGTTTGGGACGTGCGCGCAAGGGAGCGGCGATTGCAGAGCTTATTGATGAGGCTGCTTTTGCCGACGTTGGATTTTCCAGCAACGGCAATCTGCGGCAGCCCGACGCCCTCGAATTTTCCATACTGCGCCATAGAGGTAATAAATTCTGCTTTTTTGATTTCCAATTTCGTATCTCCTTTTGGGGTATGAGTGGCTTTTGGAGGATGTGCGGCTTCTTTTGGTGTTCCGGATGCTCGGTCGCGCCAATGGGCGCGACAATATGCGGCAAGTTGAAAGAGCAAGTTGGGAGGCGCTTCTGAGGGAGCGCGAAGTTACTGGCAGGGACGCTTCGCTGCCTGCGCCTTGTTGGCGGCTTCCTTGGAGTTGAGCGTCCGAGGAACGGTTGGGGCG
>OLQL01000197.1_pt1 | contig 66179 bp, 52 predicted proteins | sample 1672971 | NCBI WGS metagenome assembly OLQL01 (sample SAMEA3136742, study PRJEB25190) | human gut metagenome | biome: human gut; feature: human-associated habitat; material: faeces | place: Austria | collected 2013
CCCCTACGGTATCACCGTGGCTGCCGTTTCCTTCGTCAGCTTCATCATTGCCGGTCTGGTCCAGAGCGCTGTGGTCTGCATGATCATCGCCATCGTCCTGATGGTCGCCACCCTGCTGGTCATCAAGGCCGTCACCGCCAAGAAGCACGCCGGCGTCTTTGCCGAAATGGCCGAGGCCGACAAGGTGCTCTATCAGAAGTAAGCGATCGTCTTTCCCATACAGGGTATGCCCCCGGCTTAGCCGGGGGCATATTTTTGTATTCTGAAAACCTGAGCTCTCGCCCCGGTTTTGAAATTTTTTCCCTGCTTCTTCTTTCGTCCTCCGCAGAGCCGAGGAAGCCGCCCAAAAGTGGTTTGATACCTCTCTTCGGGGCAGGAATGCTGCCCCACTCCGAAAGAGACCACACAGCGGCTCACAGGGGCGGACATATGGTCTCTGTGCTCTGTACCGACAGCTTTTGCTGCACTCGCTGACGCTCCAGTTCGGTCGTTTGCCGCTGGCAACACTGCTCCAAGACCTCGTGCATGGGAACGATGGTACAGCGCAAGTTTCCGTTTTTCCTAATACCGTTTTTCATCTGTATCTGCGTCCATTCCGTGATGATGAGCCCGTGTTCCTCCAGCAGGCGCATATGCTTGGCGACGGTATTGCGGGAGAGATGCAGGACTTTCGCCATGTGGAGCACATCATCAGTGCTTCAAAGGCCCCCTTCGGCTGGTCTGCGCTGGTCAGCCGCCGGGATCTGAAATCCCTCACCGTCCCCAAGAGGTGTCGGAGGATGTCTTTGGCAGCGGCGAGGAGGAGCACCAGCTGTTCCGGAAGCTCCCATATGCGTAAGTGAATATAGCAAGCTCTCCCACAGGAAAAGGGACGGTCCACAGGGACCGTCCCTTTTCCTGTTATGGCTGCTGATCGGCCTGCACTCCCCTGCCGGGGGTATCGCTGCGGTTGACCACGAAAATTCCCACGCATACCAGTACCAATGCCGCTAAACTGTACGGGGTAAAGGCCTGCTGTCCCTCCCGCAGGAGCAGCGCCGACAGAAGCACGCCGAACACGGGATTCAAAAAGCCGTATACCGCCACCCGACCCACCGGATTGTACCGGGTCAGGGCGCTCCAGATGGTCTGGGCCACGGCGGACAGCAGCACCATGTATCCCAACAGCAGAAGGGACTGCCCGGTGAAATGCGGCAGCGTACCGCCGAAGCACAGTCCCGTCAGCAGCAAAAGCCCCCCGCCCATGATGAACTGATATCCGCACAGGGTCAGGGTGTCCTCTCCCTCTGCATACCGCTTGAAAAGTGAGATGGAGAAGCCGTTGGCCAGCGCCGCCAGCAGCACCGCACCGTCCCCCAGCAGGGTGAAGCCGCCGCCCAACCCGCCGCCGGACAGATTGATCAGCAGCACGCCGCCGAAGCCGCACAGGCAGCCCAGCAGCTTGGGGGCATTGAGCCGCTCATAGTGAAACAGCTTGGCGGAGATCAAAATGGCGAAGAACACGTGGACCGCCATCAGGACGGAGCCCTTGACGCCGGAGGTGTGCGCCATGCCGATATAGAACAGGGCATACTGCACGAGGGTCTGGATCAGACCCAGCTTCGTGGCCTTCCACAGGGAGGAGCGTGCGGGAAGCCGCAGCCGACGCAGGGAAGCGCTGTGGAAAAGCACCGTCACCACACCGGCAAAGAAAAAACGCAGCCCCGCAAAGATCAGTTGTTCCGCCGAATCGGCGGAGGAAATAGACAACAGGCCGTAGCCGATCTTCACCGCCGGGAAGGCGCTGCCCCACAGCAGGCAGCAAAAGGCCGCCAGCAGGCAGATGACCATGGGGCGCTGCAGGGTGGAGGTCGAGATTTTTTTCATAGGGTAATACTCCGTTGGATGTCCCTCTCCGACAGGAAAAGGTTCCCTGTGGTATGGCCGCAGGGAACCTTTTCAAATGAGGGGGTAGGGGATGGATAGATTACTTGGCAGCTTCCTCCGTGGCCACTGCCGTCTCGCCGTAGTTGTAGCGAGGCTTGCCACGGTAGACGATGCCACCGATGACCATGGCGATCACCGTGGGGATCAGCCAGGAGAAGCCCTGCTCTGCCAGGGGGATCATGTACATGACCTTGCGCAGGCCGTCCAGATTGGGAGCCACCGCCAGAATGGCGTCGCCCACACTGACGATACCGGCCGCAGCCACGCCGAACTTATACACACCGTCGTTGGGGATCCACTTGTCCACCAGACCCAGCACGGTCAGTACGATGCAGATGGGATACATGATGAGGAAGATGGGAGTCACGTAGTTGATGATGTTCTGGATGCCGAAGGAGCCGAACACAGCGCCCACCACGCAGGCGATGCCCATCCACAGCTTGTAGGAAATGCGGCCCTTGGAGACCTCGTTGATGACGGAGGCGCCGGTGGAGCCGATGCCGATGGCGGTGGTGAGGCAGGCCAGACTGACCGCCAGACCCATGCAGACCTTACCGAAGCCGCCCAGCACCCGGCCCACCAGACCGCTGAGGAGGGTGGTCTGAGGCACGCTCAGGTCGTAGTAGTCACCGCCGCAGGCGCCGATGTAGGTCAGGATAATGTAGATGATGCCCAGCGCCACAATGGAGGTCAGACCCACGATCAGGCCGCTGCGCTTACGCTCCAGAGGATTGGTGTGGCCCTTGTCCAGAATACCGCCGATAAAAATGTTGGCGCACATCAGGCCCACCGTCAGGTCGCCGGTCAGATAACCGGTGAGCATGGCAGAGGGTAGGGGCTTGGAGATGCCGGTATCCTGCGGCGTGCCGATGGGGGAGATCACGCCCTTCACCAGCACGATGGCCAGCAGGATCAGCAGGAGCGGTGTCAGATACTTGCCCAGCTTATCCACGACCTTGCCCTTGTCACAGCCGAAGAAGAACACCAGTGCAAAGAAGACGATCATCGTCACCCATGAGGGCACATTGGGGAAGATGGCCAGCACGCCCATCTCGTGAGTGGTGGCGCCGTTGCGGGGCAGGGTGGAACCCGTGCCCACCAGAATACAGCCAAAGAGGTAGTAAATGTCATAGAACTTAGGGTGTACGTGGCCCATGAGGCACTTGACGTCCGTGCCGACGTTGTTCACGCCCCAAAAGGCCAGCACGGGGAGGATCACGCCGGTGAGCACGATGCCCAGAGCGCCCCAGCCCCACTGGGTGCCGTCGGCCAGGCCGATCTGCGGCGGGAAGATCAGGTTGCCTGCACCGAACATGGTAGAAAACAGTGCCAGACCAACAATGATGCTGTCCCTTGTAATGTGGTTCTTCTTCATTTGATAGAGCCTCCTTTTGTGTTTTCTTGCGTTCCGGCGCATTTACCGCTGGAACACGATCTCTCCTTCTACCATGGTCAGATCCACCTGAGCTTCACACAGCTCCTCCAGCGGTCTGTCATAGATGTTGCGGTCCAGCACCACAAGATCGGCGTATTTGCCGACGGTGATGGTGCCGTACTTGGCCTCGTCGCAAGAGGCGTAGGCAGCTTCCTTGGTGAACATCTCCACCGCCTCCTCCAGCGTGACGCCGTTTTCGGGATACCACGCCTCCATGCCGGGCTTTCCCTTGCGGGTCACGGCACAGTAGATGTTGGGCAGGACGTCGAAGGGCTCCACCGGGCAGTCGGAGCCGCCGCACATATGAACGCCCATATCCTCATAGCGCCGCCAGTTGTAGCTCTGGCGTCCCAGCTCTGCGCCCACGCAGTCGTCCACCACGGCGGAGTCGGCCTTGATGAAGATAGGCTGGACATAGGCCACCAGATTCAGCTTCCGGAACCGATCCTGCAACGCCTCGTCCATGATCTGGCAGTGGATGATACCGTTGCGGCGGTCGGCGTGGGGGAACTCCGTGGAGACCCGCTGGATGGTGTTGATCATCTGCTCCAGTGCCGCATCACCGATGCAGTGGGCCGTCAGATGGTAGCCGTTGGTATAGGCAAGCTTGGCCAGCTCGTACAGCTCCTCGTCGGTGAACAGCAGCAGGCCCTTGGTGTCCGGGTCGTTGTGATACGGCTGGCGCATGGCGGCGGAATGGGAGCCCAGAGAGCCGTCGCACAGAAACTTCACCGGGCCGAACTTGAAGTGACCCATGGTGTCGTTGGCCCGATAGCCCAGATCCAGGAACCGCTGCAGCTGGTCCGTGCGGCGGAAGCGGATCTGCTCGTTGACACGGATGGGCAGCCGCCCCTCCTCGTTGAGCTCCCGATACGCCTGCAGAACATCCTCGAAGTCGTCGTCGGCGATGAGGTTGAAGTCGTCCGTGTGGACCTGCACGATCCCCTTGGAGGCAGCCTCCAGACAGGTGGATTCCAGAATGTCCTTGATCTCCTCCACCGTATAGCGCTCCCAGCAGCTCTGGACGCACATGGCGGAATTTTCACGGACGTAGCCGTTGGGCAGACCGTCGGGGCCGAAGTCCATGGTCTGCTTGGTGGTGGCCTCCCGCTCGTCCCACAGGCCGGCCAGCTGCAGCGCCATCGTGTTCATGCACACGATATGGCCGCAGGCCCGCTGCAAAAAGATCGGCACATCGGAGGCGATGGCGTCCAGATCGTTGCGGTCGGGGATCTTGTTGGTATCCGTCCAGTTGATCTGGTTGAAATTGCAGCCGATGACCCAGCGGTTGGTACCCCGCACCTTCTCGGCGCCCTCCCTGCACATCCGGACGACCTCTTCATAGGTAGTGGTATTCACCAGATCGATGCGGCGGCGGAACGTTCCGTAGAACAGCAGATGCAGATGGGTATCCGCAAAGCCCGGCAGCATCAGTCTGCCCTGCAGGTCAATGAGGCGGGTCTGGGGGTCCTTCAGCGCCAGGATCTCCTCGTCGCTGCCCAGACGTAGGATCACACCGTCCTTGATGGCCAGAGCGCTTACCTCGGGATAGGCCTTGTCCAGCGTGTGGATGATGCCGTTGTAAAAGATAGTGTCCATCGCTCATGTTCCTTTCTTTTGTTTATATTTCACGCCTTGGCCGTGTGCGGCATGGCGTTTTTCACGATCCGTCCGTCCTGAACCACCAGCTTGACATGGTCGCTGCGGCGCAGGACCCGGATGTCCTCGTCCGGCCTTCCCTCTACCAGCAGCACATCCGCCAGCTTGCCGGTTTCCAGCGTTCCCAGCTGATCCTCCATCTGCAGCAGCCGTGCGTTGACCTTGGTGGCCATGGTGATGACCTCCATGGGCGTATACCCCGCCACACACAGCCGCTCCAGCTCCAGCGTGGCCTCGCTGTACGGGCATCCGAAGGCAGCGTCTCCCAGAAAGTCGCAGCCGACGCCCACGGTGATGTGGGCCTTTCGTGCCATCTCCAGAGAGCGGTAGTGGGCCTCATAGGATCTCTCCGTCTTTTCCTTCAGGTAGGGCAGCACGCCCTCCTTCCCCTGAAAATACAGCTTCGATGCGTGCATGATGGCCAGCGTCGGGACCAGATAGCAGTCGTTCTTCACCATCAGCTCGATGCACTCCTCATCCAGATAGAAGCCGTGCTCGATGCACTTTACGCCGTTTTTCAGGGCCATCTTGATGCCCCGTGTGGCCTGTGCGTGGGTGGAGACATAGCTGCCCATATTCTCCGCCTCCTCCACCGCCGCCCGGATCTCCTCCTGACTGAAATGGCTGTGGGGAGTGGCCTTATCTCCCTGAGAGAACACGCCGCCGGTGGTCATGATCTTGATGAGATCCGCTCCGTTGCGGGCGTTGATGCGGCAGGCCCGCCGCACCTCATCCACACCGTTGACGATGAAGGCGGGGCTGTATGCCCGCTGGCTGGCCTCCAACGAGAGTTTCTGATACACGTCGCCATGGCCGCCGATCTGCGAGATGATGCGCCCGGCGCCGAAAATACGGGGGACATCCAGCAGCCCCTCGGCCACAGCCGGCCGCATCAGGAGCACGTCGCTGCCCAGATCCCGGAACGCCGTGTAGCCCTGCTGGCGCAGCTGCGCCATATCCCGCAGCGCACGGGCCATGCTGAGCTGCGGCGTCATGCTGATCCAGTCCACCGCCGTGGCGCTGCCCCAGCCCATGTGGACGTGGGCGTCGATGAGACCCGGCATGATGGTGCCGTCCTCCAGCTCATACACCTCGGCTGTCGGATCGTCCGGCAGTTCACTCTGCCGGCAGACCAGCCGGATCCGGTCGTCCTCCAGCACCACGGCGCCCTTTTCGATGGGTGCGCCGCCGTTGCCGTCCAGCACTCGTCCCTTCAGAACGATCATGATCTTGCTCCTTTCCTATCCGGCCGTTTAACTGCGGCCGGCCATATGTCGTTGATTCTCCGCAATGATGGCCACAAGCTCCCGGTCCGTGGCCACCATGCCCGGATCGTTGAGCCGCCCCACGTTGGCGAAGGTCTGCTCGATGGTATTTCCGATGATGCCCACGCCTGCGGGAACGAAGCAGCCCTCTCTGGCCAAATACGCCGCCTGCACCGCCAGCGAGGCGGCCGTGCTGAGCTTATAGGCACAGGAGATCTTCGCTCCGTCGCAGAACATTCCGCCGATGGTCCCCAGCACCGTCTGCATGGCGTGGACCGCCGTGTCGTAGCTGCCGCCCAGCAGATAGCTGACGGCGGCGGTCATGCCGGTGGCCGCTGCAACGCCGCAGCCGCAAAAGGCGGTCATCCGCTTGATGTGAGCCTTGATGTAGATGGTGATCATGGAGCTGATGGCCAGCGCCGTGGCGGTCTGCTCCTCAGAGGCTCCCAGCGCCTCCGCTGCGGAGAGGACGCCCACAAAGTTCGTGATGCCGTGGTTGCCGCTTCCGGCAATGGCCATGATGGTCACATTCAGGCCGCTCATCCGGGCCTCCCCGGCGGCGGCGGTGTAGGCCTGCGCCTCGGCAGAAACTGCCAGCGGGCCGGTCATCTGACCGGAGATCCGCTGCTTCAGCAGCCTGCCCAGCGGCAGCTCCGGATCCTCCAGATCTCTTCTGACCGCCTCCTGATTCCGCCGGGCATCCTCCAACAAAAACCGGAAGCTTTCCGGCTCCATGGAGAGGATGGTCTCGTACAGCTCCTGTACGCTGTATTCCACCAACGGATAGACCGCCGCTCCATGGGTCCGCCCCTCCACCTGCATCACAGGCGCTCCGTTTCGCAGGATCTCCGTCACGCAGGAGTAGTCCCCCCGGATCACCGCCTGCGCCTCCTCTCCGCCGCCGGAGACGATGGCCCGCACATACAGCGGCTCCGGCGTCTGGCCGTAGGCGACGTGTACCCGCCCGTCGGATACGATGGCCGCCGCCTGCTGCACGATATCACCGGTGACATCGGCCAGAATGGCCAGACCCCGTTCCGGTTCATCCAGCAGCGCACCCAGCGCCGCCGCCAGCTCCAGTCCGATGCGGTTCGTGCCGGGGATGCCCACGCTGACACCGTTTTTGTAGATGTTGGGGCTCACCAGCACGTCGATTTTTTCCGGCCTGCGCCCCAGGGTATGAGCCGCCACGGCCACCGCCAGGCACACGCTGCCCGGATCGGTACAGCCGGTGGAGGACTCAATCTCAGAGGTCAATATATCCAAAAGCTTCTGCTTGTCAATCATCATCGGGGCCTCCTGCCTTGTCGTTTTCTGTCTTTTCTTGGCGTTCCGTGTAATTTTTCTACATCATAACAGATACAGTGTCCAATGAGAATGCCTCTTTGCGCCCCTTTTTTGTAATAATTGCAGCAATCGCACCCACCACCTCCCCGACTGATCAGGACTTTTTGCACTATCTTACTTTTCTGCACCTACCGTACTGCAAAAAAAAGCAGGGGCTCCGCATACCGCTGCGGAGTCCCTGCTTCCTTCAATGGGTACGAAGCGGACCGCTTTCACTGGGGGAGTGACCAAAGTACTTTTTATACGCACGGCTGAAGTAGTTGGAGTCGCTGTACCCCACAGCCACCGCCGTGTCCGATACGGAGACCTGCTGGCGCAGAAGGCGCTCGGCCCGCCGCATCCGCTCCTCCGTCAGAGCATCCCGGAAGCTCTGGCCCGTCTGCGCCCGGAAAATACGCCCCAGATACGCCGCATTGACGTACTGCTCCTTTGCCACAGTCTCCAGCTTCAGCGGCTCCCGGAACCGCAGCTGGATGGCCGTCAGTGCCGCCTGCACCAGAGGATGCTCCGAATCCCGCACCAGAACCAGCTGGCAGCGCACATCCTCGCAGACGGTCTGTATCCTCCGGCACAGCTGCTCCACCGTGAAAATCCCCTCCGTGGTCAGCCGCTCCGGCGGTGGGAGGGCCGACTCGGCGCACAGCCTTGCGATTCCGGCCCACAGCAGCGTCAGCTGCTCCCGCAGGGCTCCGGCGTCTCCGTTGCAGGCCGCTGTCATGCAACGGCCCATGTGGCGGCAGGCCTCCTCCAGCCCGCCCTCCTCGCTTCGCAGCGCATGGAGCAGCTGTCCCTCCGCCTTCAGGGGGTAAGGCTCCGGCACATCAGAGGCCGTATCCCGGCACACCAGCGTTCCCTCCGGATGGAAAATGCGGCAGTCCGCTGCCCGGCAGGCCGTGCGGTAACTCTCCGCCAGTCCCTGCTCCGACGGACCGCCGATCCCCACGGCGGCGAGACCCTCCAGTCGCTGCCGCCATGCCGCCACCAGCGGCTCCGCCGCCTCCTCCGGCGACTGCCGCGGCGCCGTGCGGCAATAGCCGATGACCCGCCGGCCGTCCTGCTCCGTCCAGCCGGTGCCGTGGAGGGCCAGATTGATCTGCGATATGACCTCCCGGTCGGTCCCGTCCCGCAGGATACCCACCACCGTCATGTTGGGCAGCAGGTTGGGGATCGGCGGCAGCGGCGACGAGATGCCGCAGGCCAGATAGGGCCATACCGCCAGTCCGGTGGCGGCGCTGGCCGGGGACGACAGATGCAGCACATCCCGCACCCGCTGCAGCAGTACCGATGGCCGCACTGGCTTGAGCAGGTAATCCTGCAGATCCATGGACAGCGCCTTGCTGGCAAAGTCAAATTCGTGATAGGCGGTGAGGATGATGATCTTGCAGTCCAGCCGGTTGCTGCGTACAAATTCCGCCACTTCAAAGCCGGAACTGCCCCGCAGCATGATATCCAGCAGGATCAGATCCGGACACAGCTGGCTGATGGCCGCAATGGCGGCGCTGCACGTGGCGGCGCTGCGAATATGCTCCGGCGGCGTCACCGTCTCCAGCAGCTGCGTCAGCTCCTGCCGCTCGGTATATTCATCCTCTACCACAAGAATGTCGATGGCCATTTATGCTTCCTCCTGTTTTTTCAGGGGACACGTCAGAACGATCCGGGTACCGCTGCCCAATGCGCTCTGTATGTCCACCTCCGCCGCCGGCCCGAAAAACAGCTTCAGCCGTTCCGTCACGTTCTGTACGCCGGAGCCTCCGGCCTGATGATCCCGGAGCTTCTCCAGCACCTCCTCCGGGATACCGGCGCCGTTATCGCTGACGGAGATCACCAGCTTTCCGTCCTCTGCGGCGGCCGACACCTTCACGTGCAGCGGGTGTTCATCCTCCCCGGCCCCGTGCAGGATGGCATTTTCCACCAGCGGCTGGATGGTCAGCACCGGGATCATCAACTGCCCGCAGGCGGAAACGTCCCCCACCTCGAAGGAAAAGCCAGGCCCCAACCGCTGGCTCTGCAGGGTCAGATACTGCCGGGCGCACTGCATCTCCTCCGCCAGCGTGCAGATGGAGTCCTTGTAGTAGTACGCCCGCCGCAGCAGATCCGCCAGATCGCAGATGAGATCCGCCGTCTGGGGCGCTCCCTCCCGATAGGCCGTCCTCATCAGCAGATTCAGGGTGTTAAACAGAAAGTGCGGACTGATCTGGGACTGCAAAAACTTAAATTCACTGGCGTGCAGCGTCCGCTCCAGCGCCAGCTTCTTCTCCACCTGACGGGCGTATTCCCGCCGGGTCTCCAGCTCCGCCTCGGAGGTGGCCACATACCCGGCAAAGACCTGCAGCATCTGCATCCTGGCATCCAGCTCTTCCGCAGAGAGCACCCGCAGCGTCCCCGCCAGCGCCACCATTTCGTCGTAATCCAGTTCCAGCTCCTGACAGTGCCGGCGCAGTGTGCTGTAAAACGCCTCCTCGGTATCCCGTGTGAGGAACTGCCCGTATGTCAGGCTGAGCCCTCTGGCCTCCGGCAGCGGCACCGGCACGGAGATCACGCTGATGCCCATGTGACACTGGGACACCGTACACCGCTGCTCGGCGTCCAGCCCGAAGCTGTGGTTGCAGGCCAGACAGTGCTGAGCGCCCTTTTCGCTGCTGATGACCCTGCGGCAGAAGCCGGTAAACACGTCCAGCCGCAGCGGCCCCTGATAGTGTCCCTCCTGATCGATAAAGGACACGCTCTGCCCCGTCACATTGGAAAATGTGCGGTCCATCTGCTGTAATAACTGATTCAGCGCATGGCCTGTTACCGCCATTTTGCTCCCTCCTCCATCATCGGCTCCCAGACCCTACCCGGAAGCGCTTTCCAAAAGGGGACTTGCCAAAACAAATGGCCTATGCTATAATCGTCCCCGACATTTGGCAGTCATCGCTGCTGTACACCAGAAAGGAGATCCTCCCATGAAAAAAGCTATTTCCACCAACGGCGCTCCTGCCGCCATCGGCCCCTATTCTCAGGCCATCGACTGCGGCGAATTTGTATTCACCAGTGGCCAGCTCGGTCTGGACCCCGCCACCGGTAAATTGGCAGACGGCGGCGTACAGGCTCAGGCCACGCAGGCTATGAAAAATATCCAGGCGGTTCTGACCGCAGCCGGACTGACTCTGGATAACGTGGTCAAAACCACCGTTCTCCTCACGAATATCGCTGATTTCGCCGCCGTTAACGAGGTCTACGCCTCCTTCTTTGAGGGAACTACCTACCCCGCACGCTGCGCCTATCAGGTGAGCGCACTGCCCGCCGGGGGGCTGGTGGAAATCGAGACCATCTGCCAGAAGTGATCGCAGTACTTGCCTGCATTATACCCTCATTCCGGCTTTTCTGTCAACGAAAAGCTCCGGTCGGGCCGCTCATCTGACCCGGCTGCGGCCCTGCGTGCAAAGCCGTGTCCGCCCTGCTGGCCTCTGGAAAACATTGGATAAATCGGCTGCATCGTTCCGGGAATTTTCCGAGCTTTTCCGGATATATTTGGCCCCCGGTCATGCCGGGGGCCTTTTCTTATCTACACAGCCATGCACAAGAGGGACGGTCCTTACGGACCGTCCCTCTTGCTTACAGGAAAGATATCGAGAGATATCGGGAAAAGCGGGATATCAGTTTTCCTTCTTGCGCCGCAGCATCAGACCGGCACCCAGAGCGCACACCAGCATACCGCTCACCCACAGCATCAGCTGACTCTCATCGCCGGTGGCGGGGGTATCGGGCGTGGTAGGCTTCTCCGGCTGCTGGGGCTTGCCGGGCTCCACGGGAGTGGTAGGCTCCTCAGCGCCGCAGCGGCTGCACTTGCCATCCTTGTAGTCGTGGCCCAGAGCGGGAATCACCTCGCCCTGCTTCACGACAGTCTGGCAGACCTTGCAGACCTCGTCGCCGGTGTAGCCGTCCTCGGTGCAGGTGGCATCCTTGGCACCCACCAGCTCCGTGTCGTGGCTGGTGGCGGGGATGGCCTCCGTCTTGGTATCGGTGTACTCCTTGCCCTCGAAGGTGACCTTGGCGGTGTAGGTCCGCACGCCGTCGGCCTTGCAGGTGGCCTCGGTGGTCACCTCGTTGGTGACGGTTGCGTTCACCGTCTCCACATGGGAAGTATCATTAGCGCAGGTAAAGGTGGCAGAAGCGGTGAAATCATCGTTCCACTTCCACACCGGCTCACCGTAAGCATGGCCGGTGGCGGGGATAGTCAGCTTCTCCAGCGTCGTCTCGGTCTTGCCCTCGGCATCGCTGAACAGCTTGCCGCAAACCTCACACTTCCAGTGGGCCCTCACACCGGCGGTCTCGCAGGTGGCAGGCACCTCTGCCACAGCGGTCAGGGTGTGGCCCTTGGCGGGGACAGGCTCCGTCTTGGTATCGGTGTACTCCTTGCCCTCAAAGGTGACCTTAGCGGTGTAGGTGCGGGTGCCGCCAACCTCGCAGCTACCCTCCGTAACCTCGCTGGTCACAGTGGCATCGACCTTCTCCACATGGGAATCATCATTGCCGCAAGTAAAGGTGGCAGAAGCGGTGAAGTCGTCGTTCCACTTCCACACCGGGGCGCCGTAGGCGTGGCCGGTGGCGGGGATGGTCAGCTTCTCCAACGTTGTCTCGGTCTTGCCCTCGGCATCGCTGAACAGCTTTCCGCAAACCTCACACTTCCAGTGAGCGGAGGTGCCGGCGGTCTCGCAGGTGGCAGGCACCTTCGCCACGGCGGTCAGGGTATGACCGGCGGCGGGAATGACCTCGGTCTTGCTGGAGGTATACTCCTTATCCTCGAAGGTGACCTTAGCGGTATAGGTCCGTACGCCGGTGGTCTCGCAAGCGGCGGGCGTGGTGACAGCGCTGGTCACCTCTGCCGTGACGTTTTCCACATGGGTGGCGTCGTTGGCGCAGGTGAAGGTGGCAGTGGCCTTGAAATCATCCGTCCACTTCCACACAGGCTCACCGTAGGCGTGGCCGGTGGCAGGGATGACCTCGGTCTTGGTGTCGGTGTACTCCTTGCCGCCGAAGGTGACCTTAGCGGTATAGGTGCGGACGCCGGTGGTCTCGCAAGCGGCGGGCGTAGTGACAGCGCTGGTCACCTCTGCCGTGACGTTTTTCACATGGGTGGTATCGTTGGCGCAGGTGAAGGTGGCAGTTGCCTTGAAATCATCCGTCCACTTCCACACCGGGGCGCCATAGGCATGACCGGTAGCGGGGATGGTCAGCTTCTCCAGCGTTATCTCGGTATTGCCCTCGGCATCGCTGAACAGCTTGCCGCAGACATCGCACTTCCAGTGAGCGGAGGTGCCGGCGGTCTCGCAGGTGGCAGGTACCTCTGCCACAGCGGTCAGGGTGTGGCCCTTAGCGGGGATAGGCTCCGTCTTGGTGTCGGTGTAGTCCTTGCCCTCAAAGGTGACCTTAGCGGTATAGGTACGCAGGCCCTCCTTATCACAGGTGGGCTCGGTGGTCACTTCGTCGGTGACGGTGGCAGGCACCGTCTGGGTATGGCCGTCGTCATCCGTGCAGGTAAAGACGGCGGAAGCGGTGAAATCATCGTTCCAGGTCCAAGTGGGCTCGCCATAGTTGTGGTGCTCCTCCACGGTGATGGTCACGCTGGTGGTGGGGATCTCCCACTCCACGCCGGCCTTGCCGTCCTTATCCTGATACTGCTGCCACTTGGCGGTCTGATTCTTCAGATTTTCGGGCAGGTTCTCCAGCTTGTCCTTCACCAGCTGCTCCAGGTTGATGCCGATGGTGATCTCGGTGTCATCCGTGGTCAGGGGATCCGTGGTGTACTTGAGGTAGTCGGACACGTCCTTGGTAGCACCGTTGGCATAATGGGCGGTGACCTTCAGGCCCGTGCCGTCAAAGGTATCGTCCTTGCTGTAGGTGGTACGGTCCGGCTGCTGGGTGACCTCCAGCTCCGTGATACGGCTGCTCAGCCGCATCAGCTGGGCGGAGTCGTTCTTGAAATAGATGTTGCCCTCTTCGTCCACAATGGGGCTGCAGATGGCGTACTGCGCCTGAGCACCGTTAGGGGTAAACAGCACATAGGCCGTCTCGATGGTGTGCTCCTCGCCGTCTTTACTGTAGGTCTCCATGGTGGTGTAGTCGTGATCCACCTCCGTCATGCCGGGCATATCCCGGATGACCCGCAGCTTACCGGGGGTGAAGTTGTCGATGAAGTAGACGTAGTTATAGCCGTCCTCGTTCTGATAGGCCGTGGTCAGCAGACCGCTGGTCTGAGGATAGCCCATGGTGGGCACGGAGTAGGCGATGGAGAAGGTGGACAGGTCCACCACCGTGATGTTGTGGCCGGAATAGGCAGTGAACTGGCTGGTACCGGACACGCCGATGTAAGCACGGCCGTTGGCGATCACAGGGGTGGAGGTACTCATGGGAGGCGCAGAGGCACTGTCGGCGCCATTATCCAGATGCAGGCGACGCAGAGAGCCCTTGGTAAAAGTGCCGTCGGCGTTGACCTTCACCTGATACAGGTCGCCGCCCTTGGAGGTGAAGTAGTAGGCCTCGGTCTCCTCATCGTAGCAGACGCTGCTGCGGAGGTCGCCCACGTTGGTGGCCTGCAGGCTGTCAATGAGCTTGCCGGTCTTGGGGTTCAGGGACAGGATAGAACCACGGCCCGTGACATACCCTTCCGCACCGTCATCGGTGGTCACCAGCACGAAGTCGCTGTTGACGTAAGCACCGGCCCAATAGAAGCCGTTGTGGGTATAGGTCCAGGTGGGGAGCTTGGCCTCGTTGGTCTTGGTGGCATCCTCATCGGTGACAGAGAGGCAGGCGAAGTTGGCCTGCTTGGTCTCTTGGTTCCAGAAGCCCGTGTAGATATAGCCGTCTGCATAGGCGATGGGGCAGTTGGGCTGGCCGCCCAGCGCATCCCGATAGACCCAAAGGGACTCCAGCGTCTCGGCGTTGAAGGCCTGCACCCGGCCATTGGCAAGACCGATAAAGATCATGCCCTCGGCATAGGTGGCGCAGTTGATGGCGAAGGCGGAGCCGCCTACCATGGTGCCGGTCTTGAGGACCAGGCCGGTCTCCTTATCCACCTTCATGATGGTGGTACCGGAATAGGTATAGAGGTAGCCGCCCACGATGATGGGGCTGCCCACAGCGCCGCCGCTGTAGCCCTCGCCCAGCTTGTTGGCCCACACCAGAACGGTGTCCTCAGCGGTGATGGGGGTGCGCACATCCACCACGCCGTTGTTTTCATCGTTCTTGCGGAACAGGGGCCAGTCGGTGGGCAGTTCGATATCCTTCAGGGTGCTGTCGGGGGCCTTCTCCAGCTTGATCTGGATGGTCTTATTGGCCTCGCCGGCGGTGAAGGTCTTTTTCTGGCCCACATAGCCGTAGCGGGTCACCACTACGGTGTAGCTGCTGCCGCTGTCGAGGGTATAGATGCCCTTGTCACCCGGCAGGATGCGGTCGCCGGTGACGTCGCTGGTGAGGAACACCGTGGCATCACCGGGGGTCGTGGTGATGGTGGTCTCGATGGGGGCCTGCTTATTGACCTTGATGGTATAGGTCCCGGCGATGCTGCCGGTCTCCTTGTGGGAGACGGTAACCGTGATGGTCTCCGCCGCCGCAGAACCCGCCTTCAGGGGGACCGCCACGGTCTGGCGGTCAGAAGGCTTGTGGTCCTTATCATAGGTAATGCTCTGGCTCCAGTCGCCGCAGGCCACCGTTACGGTCATATCTGCATCCATCCGGTAGGAGGACAGGGGCCGCAGGGTCAGGCGCAGCTCAGAGGCTTTTTCGCTGACATCGGCAGTGTAGTCATACACCAGCTTGGTAAAGGTGGCCTTGGTGGTGTCGCCGCCCTGATTCAGGGGAACCACAACGTCGTTCTGGTCCTTGGCGGACAGGGAATCCAGCGTCATGGCGCGGTTGACATGGATGAAGTAGTCCTGATACAGGGTAGCGCCGTTGACCGTTTTGGACTGGGCTACCTTCAGGCGGGCAGTGTTGCCATAGCCGCCCACGGCCATGAAGCTGGGGATGGGTGTATAGCTGGTATCGGAGGCGGTCAGTGCTTTCTCCATCGTCCGGTCGGGCCAATCAGTATTGCGGTGATACGCTGCATAGAACGTAGTTTTGTAAGTGCTATCCGCTCTGGCACGCTGGAGCTGGAAGCTGGAAGAGTTGGATTCCACCGTAAAGGTGTACTCATGGGTACCCTCCGTAAACGTCGGGGACATATCACACAACGGTGCATTGTTGCCGGTTCTGGCGCTCAGACCCGTCAGCCAATCATCGGTGACAGGGGTGGGTACCGTCAGCGTCATACCGGGCTGCGCCGGGAAAGCATGCTCGGCATGGTAATACACGTCCTTGGTGGCCAGATAGGTATACCCGCAGCCCAGCGTCAGCATATAGGTGTCCGCCGTGCCGGTGGAGGAGGTGGGGGCGATGTAGTCGCCGGTCTGGCTATACACCTTCACGTCCACCCCCTCATCGTGGTTCAGGATCACCGGGGTGGAGGCCCGCTTCTGCACCTTCACCGTATAGGTGACGCTCTGGCCGTTGGCCGTCAGCACCACGGGGATCAGGTAGTTCTTCTTGCCGGAATCCTGCTTGCAGTCCGCCAGGTTCACTGCCACAGGGGAGCCGCTCTGGGTGGACTTCCCGGCCACGGTGATGGCAGTGCCGCTGCACAGAGCCGTGGGGGTGATCTTCACCTGATCCTGCGACGTGGCCACGGTGTAGGTATCCGTGGTGTTGGCGTAGACAGGACTCAGGGTCAGGCCGGACACGGAGTCCGCCGCAGCCAGACCACTGAGGCTGGGAGTGCGGATCAGGTGGAGCGTGTAGGTCTGATACTGCTCATATCCGTCGCCCTTGAGGCGAGCCTCGCACACCACATCCGAATTTTTCAAGCTGTTGCGCTCGACACTATCCGTCAGGGCATCTGCCGTGCTCTTCCAGCTGCTGGCCTTGTTGCCGTTGGGGTCGCCCGCCTTGTAGACACGGATGTTGGTGGTATCCACGCCGTCACCCGGCTCAAAATAGGGATAGAGCGAGTTGTACGCATGGTCCGGGATCAGGTAGGTACCCTCGGCGGCGGTAACGTCCTGCTTGGGCATCTCGCCGTAGGTTTTCCAGTAATTGTCGATACCAATGCCTACGGACTTGATCCACTGGCCGGCAGGCAGCTGGGCGGTGAGGGTGGTACCCTCCTTCACCTCCAGCGTGCCACGGACATGGCGGAACTCGCCGTCGGACAGGTCGAAGGTGTAGGTGGCAGGGATCAGGTCCACGGTGTTGGTGTTCTTCACCGTGACAACGGTGCCGAACTCACTGGTGAACACCGCCTCGCCGGGGGTGATGGCCTCGCCGCCCATGGTGGCGCTGATGGTCAGCGGCGTGGTCTTGCCCTCCAGGAACTTGGCGTGCTTGTCGATGGCGCTGAACAGCGCATCGTTCAGGGTCTTGGCCGTGGTGTCCGTGGCGGCATAGAAGCCCTTCACGGCGGCATCATAGGCCTCCTGAGCGGCCTTGTAATCCCTCAGGCCGTTGGTAGCGGTGTTGTAGACCGCCATGTTGGCCGCCAGCTGCTGGAGGTTTGCTCCATGGCTCTGGCTCGAGTTGGTGGTGAACCAGATGGCCGTCAGGCCATCCGCCGACTGATCCAGCTTGTATCCATCCTCGTCGTAATGGATGCTGAAGTTGTCGGTGGTGCCATCGACAGCGGTAATGTATCCGCTGTCGATGCCGCTGAAGGTGTGGCTGCTTTTTTTCAGCACATCCTTCACCGTGTCGCCGGAGTGATAGGTGACATACTCCGGTTCGATGAGGAATCCGTTCTGCGTCACCGCCATCAGGGCGATCTGCTGGGTGTCCGCCGCCAGCGCCGCCGAAGGCAGCAGCGACAGCAGTATCAGGAACGTCAGCAGAACCGACAGAAGGCGGTTTCCGAGATGTGTCTTCTCTTTCATCTTTCATACTCCTTTCTGTTCTTTTATGATTCAAATCACCTGACAGGTGAGGAATCTCTGTTTCCAGCGTCTGGCCGCCGGGACACGCTCCCGCCACAGACGCTCCGTCCCCTCCAGCAGCTTCTGCGCCTGTTGGCGTTGGGGCTCCTCGATGGGGTGGTCGCTGAACCAGACCTCCTGCTCCAGCGCCGTCAGCTGCCGGGCCGTCTCGTCGCCCAGCAGGGCCGTCAGGGCCTCCTGCCGCTGGGGGGATGCCTCGCTCCACGCTCCCGTCTGCAAGGCCGTCAGCTGCCGGTGCAGGGCGCTGAGCATGGCCTGACAGGCCACCCGTCCGTCGGGGTCCTCAAAGCGCCTGCGCTGCTGCTTCAGCCTTCGCCGCAGCAGCACCGTCCGCAGCACCATGGCTGCCAGACACACCAGCACCAGTGCCGCCAAGGCCAGCAGTACACTCTGGATGAAAATGCGCTGACTGTGGTCGTCCTGAGGCTCCTGCGAGATGTCGGTCTGGTTCTGTTGGGGCGTTTGATCCTGCCCCGTGTAGGTCGTGCCGTTCTCGTTTTCCGCCGGGTCGCCGTCCTCCGGCAGCTGGTAGTCGATGTTCTCCTCGTAGCCGGGGACGGTGTCGAAGGGGATCCAGCCCACGCCGTCCAGATAGTACTCCGCCCAGGCATGGGCGGCCCGCTGGGTCAGGGTCAGCTGCGCCCCGTCCGACAGGGCCTCCGCCTGCTGCCGGGTCACCACATAGCCCTCCACATACCGGGCCGGGATGCCGCAGCAGCGCAGCAGCAGCGTCGTCAGCGTGGCATAGTGGACACTGTACCCCTGTCGGGCACCGGTCAGCAGCCACGCCGCCACGTCGCCGGTGGCCGGGGTGACCGTCCCCTCCCGGAGGGTCAGGTTGGCCGCCAGAAAGCGGCTGATCTCCGTCTTGGCCTGAGTGGTGTTCCAGCCCTGACCGGGGGTGAACTGCGCCGTCAGGGCATCGTAGGTGTCCTGCGGCACCGTGAGATAGTGGTCATAGACCCACTGGCGATAGACGCTCTCCCCCGTCCGGTAGTCGCTGTCCGCCTCCGCCTGCGCCAGCTGCTGCTGGAGCAGGTAGCTCTCCTCCACCGGGTACAGCGCCGCCTCATAGCTGCGCTGGGTGGGGTCGGTCATGCCCTCGCCGGTGAGGTCACGGGCATCCAGCGCGCTCTCCAGCCCGTCGCCCCCGCCATAGGGGGTATAGGCCACGGAGCGGCAGGCGCCCAGCACCTGAATGGTCACATGGTTCTCGCTCTCGGCCTCGCCGTTGGCCTTTGCCAGCTGCTGGGCCGGGAAGAAATAGCCGCTTTGCAGGCTATACAGCATCGGGGCCTCCTCCGTCAAGCGGCGGGCCGCCAGCTGCTGCCAGCCGGTGCCGGTGTACTCCCCCGCCACATAGCCCCGCAGATACAGGGGCGTCCAGTGATCCATGGTCAGCCGCAGCGCCGGCTCCTGTCCGGGGGAAAAGGCTCCGGAGCCGGAGATGTCTCCCTCCGGCAGGGGATCGGCGGCATCCTCATAGCGCCAGCGGTGCAGGGCCTTGCCCAGCCGCCGCCCCAGCGCCGTGGGGGATGCGCCGCCGGAGAGACCCTCCGGCAGCAGTCCCATCAGCAGCACCAGCGCCAGCGCTCCCGCCGTGACGGCCTTGGCCCTGCGGCCTATGGCACTGCCCTGCACAAAGCACAGCAGCACCCCCAACAGGAAGCAGGTAAACCACCAGCCTCCCGGCACAAGGTCCGCCAGACGCAGCGCCAGCAGTCCTGCGGCACAGGCAGCCGCCGGCCATATCCGCCAGCGCCGCCGCAGCACAAGGCCCGCAGCAAGGCCCGTTACAGCCCCCACAGGCAGCAGCATCCACCAGACGCTGCCCGCCCCCACATAGGGCGGCGTGTACCGTCCGGTCTGCTGAAAGCGCCACTGGCCCCACAAGTCTCCCAGCCCCGCCAGAGCAGCGCTGATATGGCTCCGCAGCAGTATGCCCGCCGCCAACAGCACCAGCAGCGCTCCGCAGAGGGCAGCCCGCTGCCATTTCCGATCCCACCGCAGCAGCAGTCCCGCCGCAAGGCCCAGCGCCGCCAGAGCACCCAGCCCCAGCAGGCCCGGCACCGATTCCGGACGCAGGCATTGCCACAGCAGGCCCCATATGCCTGCCAGCAGCAGCACGCCCGCCGCCGCATCCGTGAGGCGCAGAGGCCTGAATGGGGCCGGCATCGTATCAAATTGGAATGAAACAGTCTGTTTTTTCACCAAAAGCTCCTAATTCCACATCCATTTTCCCAGTATTTCCTGCATATCCTCCGGGGTGAAGCGGCACACGCCCTCCCCGGCGCAGGGCTCATCGCTGCACAGCAGTACGACGGCATCCTCCGGCAGCTGCCCGTCCGCCGGAAGCTGGGTACAGCAGTACAGCAGCTTCCCCTCCGGACGCAGCTCCGGCGGCTGCGGGTCCTCCTGTGCCTTGCTTTTCAGCAGCGCCGTCACCGCTTCGGGCAGCTGCTCCTCCCCGGTGATCTCCCGGACAGAGGTGGTCTCCCCGCTCCACATGAGTCGAAAGGGCTGATCCACATATGCCTGACACAGCGACACCGCCGCCTCCATCAGGCCGTCCGCCAGACGGGGCGGGGCCGTGCGGCGCTCCACATAGATGGTCAATCGGTGATCCACTGGCTTGGCCGCATCCCGCACCATGTAGCGTCCTGCCTTGGCGGAGAGCTTCCAGTGGATCTGACGCAGACTGTCGCCGGGGACATATTCCCGGATCTGAAAGATCTCCGTAGGATCGCTGCCCCGGACGTCCGGGGCGTACTCCTCGCAGTCCGTCTGGCGGCTCACGGCCGACACCGGGTCTGCCTCGATGGGGAAGGTATCCGGCATGACGCAGATGCGTCCCTGCACCGTGCAGGGGATCCTCACCGGCAGCACGCCCAGCAGATCCCACAGCACCAGCTCCGCCGCCTGCATCACCAGACAGCCGCAGCAGGCACTCTGCACCTGCCACGCTCCCCGGCCCTGATGCAGGGTCAGCTTCTCCCGGTGCGTCTCTCCGGTAACGGTGTTCTCCACCGATACCGTGAGCCTGCCCCGGCCGAAGGGGACACCCTGCCGCACCTCCGCCGTCACGGAAAAGGGCTTACCCTTCTCCGCCGTCACGGGGCAGGTGAGCCGTACCTGCGACCGCTTCCTTGTCAGCAGCAGTGCAAGCCAGCCCGCCAGCGGCGCCATCAGCCAGCACAGGGCCAGCCACGGGGCAGGCGCCCAAGGCGTCACCAGCCAGCACAGCACCAGTCCGGCCTCCGTCAAAAGCCACAGCAAGGTGCTCATGCCCGCCGCTCCGACAGCACCGGCGGCTGGGTCTGCGCCAGCACCTCCGCCACGATGGCCTCCGGTGTGTACTCGTTGAGGCGGGCCTTGGAGGAAAGCATCAGACGGTGGGCAAACACATACTCCGCCATCTGCGTCACATCTTCCGGCACCACGAAATCCCGGCCCTCTGCGAAGGCTCTTGCCTTGGCCGTGCGGCACAGGGCCAGAGCGCCACGGGGGCTGATACCCAGCTTCAGCAGCGGATGGGTGCGTGTCACCTCCGCCAGCCGGGCGATGTAATCATAGATCTGGTCGTCCACATGGACCTGACGCACCTTGGCAATGGCGGCGATCAGCTCCTCCCGGCGCATCACCGGCTCCACCTGCTCCAGAGGCTCCTGCTGGCTGCGCTCCTTCAGGATACGCACCTGACTGCCCACATCGGGATAGCCCATGCTCAGCTTCATGAGGAAACGATCCAGCTGGGAGTTGGGCAGATTCTGTGTACCGGCAGAGCCGATGGGGTTCTGAGTGGCCAGCACCACAAAGGGGGCCGGCAGATCGTGGGTCACGCCGTCTACGGTGACATGACCCTCCTCCATGGCCTCCAACAGCGCCGACTGGGTTTTGCTGGAGGTACGGTTGATCTCGTCTGCCAGCAGCAGATTGGTCATCACCGCACCGGGCTGATACACCATCCGCCCCTGCTCCGGCAGGGAAAAGCCGATGATATCCGAGGGCATGGTGTCCGGTGTGAACTGCACACGCTTGGTTTCCAGCCCCAGCGCCTTGGAAAAGGCCAGCGCCATGGTGGTCTTACCCACCCCCGGCACGTCCTCCAGCAGCACATGGCCCTGGGCCAGAATGGAGATCCAAACCTTCTCCACCACATCGTCCTTGCCGACGATGACCTTCCGCACTTCCCGCAGAATTTTCTCCGTTACTTCGTACATATTTTCCTCCGCTTGCTCCAAATCACGATGCCTGCGGCCACCACTACCACGGCGGCGCCTGCGGCGATCCATACTACGGCGCCAGAACCGGAGGTGGTCACCTCCGCCGCGACCCGCAGCTCATATGCCTGCGCCGGATCCTCCGGCGTGATCTCCAAGGAAAGCTCCTGCATCCGATCCAGCAGCGCCCCGGCAGCGAACACATAGCTGCGCTCGGCGGCGGGGATGGCCAGATACCGGGTATACAGAGCCTGCACCTCCTCCGGCGTGGCCACTGCCACATCCGTCAGTGCCTCGTTCAGGGCCGTCACCTGCGTCTTTACATCCTCCGGCATCTCCTCCCGGAAGTCATACAGGCTCCGGCGGGCGGCGGACAGCCGCTCCATGGCCTCCTGCGCCAGCAGGGCCTGCTCCGTGGCCATGACATCGGAGCCGTCCGTCAGAATATGGCGGAAGGTGCCGTCGTCCAGCCGGTAGCGCATCAGCCCGTCCACGGCGCTGATGCCGTTTTTCACGAACCGGGCGTCCGTGGCCGGGTCCACTCCCAAGCTGCACAGGGCGATGATGACCTGCGCCGTACTCTCCAGATTGGCGGCGTCCCAGCTGATGAAATCGCCCTCCGCCGTCTGCTGGTCAGACAGCCACGCCAGCGCCCGGCGCACCACCTCCCGGATGGTCACAGACTCCCCGGAGGTTCCGGTATACGTCACTGTGCTGTTCTGATAGGGCGCCAGCGCCTGCAGGGTCATGGCTGTCAGATCCACGTCTGAGTTCCCTACCGTCAGGCCGAAGCCGCCCTCCGGCTCCTGCGCTGCCACCAGCGCCTGCAAAATAGTGGCTCTGGTGTAGACGGCATCCTCCGGCACGGCGAAGCGGGCGCTGTCCAGAGCGATCAGGCCGAAGATCCAGCCGTTGAGTCCCTGTGTTCCCAGAGATTTGGCAGCGGTGAATTGATATACGCCGTCGGCCAGCAGGTTCACCGACCGACCGTTCTTGTCCCGGCCGAAGGCGGTGGGGTCCGCTCCCAGCGCCAGCGCCGTCAGGGCGGTGCGCTGCCACTCCGTGGCTCGCAGGCGGTCCAAGCCCCCCTGCTCCCGGTACATCCGGGTCACATAGCGCTCCAGTGCCTTGCGGTAAGCGGCGGTATCCCCCTCCGTACCGGCCCGGCTCACGGCGATGGCCACCCAGTCGCTGACGGAGTCTCCCGCCGTCAGCTTGTCGCTTTGCAGCAGTGTCTCCGCCGTGCAGCCCTGCGCCGCCGCCAGCGCATCCAGCGTCTCCTGCCCATAGGCGGGGATCACCAGCACCAGTGTCAGCAGCAGCGTCAGCAGGCGGCAGCAGCCCTTTCTCATTCTATCGTTCATATCTCGCTCCTGTCATAGCGTAGTCCGGCAGTCTGCGCCGCCGGGGAAGCCACCCGGCATTGGCCGCCGGGATCGGCTCCTGCTTCTGCTCCCCGCAGCGGGAGCAGGTGTATTCGATGTAGCCCGGTGTTCCGTCCTCTCCCGGCTCCGTGCGTCCCGTCTCCACGAAATCATGCCCCAGAGGCGGCACCTCCTGCTGATCCTTCCGATCGCCGCAGACGGTGCAGACGGTGCTGATCTCGCCGGGATGGGTGCAGTCCGGCGCCACTGTCTGTGTCGGCTCACCCCAGACGTGCTCCTCAATGTAGGTGCCGTTGAGCCACTTACCGCAATAGCTGGGCAGCAGACCGTAGCTGCCGCCGGTGGAACTGTATCCGCCGATGTCCTTGCCGTAGGCCAGCGTGAAGCGCAGATACAGGGTATCGCCGTCGGTGAGGTAATAGCCGGACAGACCCTTACCGGCATAGGTATTGCCGCCCACAGAGTACATCCAGCCGGAGCCCTGAGTATAGTCGAACTCGCCCAGACTGTTGTTATCCGTCTGGCCCGTCAAGGTCAGGCCGTCCTGCAGGATCTTGCTCCACAGGTTCTCCGGGATGGCGGGATAGTCCATCATGCCGCCCCGGCTGATGCGCCGCAGATAGAAGCCCACGTCCATGGAGCCGGAGTATTCGTACTCGTAGCCCCACTCCTCCAGCGCCTCGATAACGGCATAGGAGGCCGGGGTATTCTGGCGGATTTTGTAGGTATACGGCTCCTCCATCACATCCAGTCCCACGGTGGTGGCGTCGATGACGATATAGGCCGTGCCGATGACGTCGCCGGTATCCACGAAGCGGTAGAGAATGCGATAGGACACGAAGGCGGAGTTGCCCTCCCCGTCCCAGGCCCGGATGGTAATGGTGTGCTCCACCGTATCGCCCACGATGGGATCCGGGAAGTAGAGCTGATACTCGTACACCGGGCCGCCGGTGGGGCCTGTGATGCGCTTTCCGTCCATCTGCACCTCGATCTGGCTGGCGTAGAGGGGAGAGCCTGTGTAGGCCGTGGCCTTCACCGTCAGGGTGAAGTTGCGGTTGCTGGTCTCCGTCACGCCGTCCAGATTGGTGACGATGGTGGGGGGATGCTCACCGATGGTGGGATGATCCTCATCGGCCTTCTGTGCGACATACCGGATGGAGAAGCGAACCTCCTCCACCGTAGTGTTCCCCTTCTTGCGGTAGAGGGTAATGTGGTTGGTCTCATTGCGCACCATCCGAGCGGTGTAGTTCTTGCCGTCGGCGCTGGTGAGATACCGGCCGTTCATGGGGGTATCGCTGTTTTGCAGCTTCACCTTCAGCGTCTCGCCGTTGGGGTTGATGAGATAGGCGTAAAAGGGCAGCGTGTCATCTGTCAGCTGGTTATAGGTGATCTCACAGTTGCTGAGGTCCGTGATGATGCGGGTGCTGGTATCGTCGGAGGGACCGGGCTCCGGGTCCACCGGGCCGGGGCCGTCGTTATCGCCCTTGCCGGGATTATCGCCGGGCTGCGGATTATCGCCGGGCTGCTCCGGCTGCTCCGGATCGTCTGTGGGATTCTCCGGCTGCTCCGGGGCATCGGGTTCCTCCTGGGGCGGCTCCTCGTCCGGCTGCTCCGGAGTCTCCGGTTCCTCCGGCGTGTCCTCGTCCTCCGGATCCTCCGGCTGCTCCGGGGCATTGGGCTTCTCCTGCTGGGAGGCGCCTCCCTGTCCCTCGGTGCGGATAGTCTGGGCCGGGGGCTGGGGCAGCGGCTCCGGCTCCTGCGTGGAAAGGCCCATCCCGGACAGCACCAGCAGCACCACCAAGGCCGCCGCCAGCACCAGCGCTCCGCCCCGCCATAGATAGGGTCGAATCTTCTTCATATACTCCTCATTCTCCGTGCCGCCGCTCCCGCAGTGTACGGGAGCAGGCGCAAAAAAATATGGGGTCATCCTGCGTGGCAGAATAACACCATAACCATTCCTGGGATCATTCTAACGGCAACAGTAGGTCTCCCGGCTCGCATCTCAAGCGGCGATCTCCCCTGCCTTCTCAGAAGCACGCTTCCAATGGCTGACTTTCGTCGGCGGGATAGACACCTCGATGCACACGGTGTTGGTCAACGTGGGGCTCGTCCCCGTTCCCTTGTTCAGCTTTGCGCCTGACCCCACGGGCCTTTGCAGCGCATTGCCTCTGTCCGTATCTATCGGGAAATATTATATCCTATCCCATGTGGAAATGCAAGGAAAATGCGGAGGGCCGTCGAAAGATTTTCTTGACTTATGTACGAAATCGTACTAAAATATGCTTGTCCGGTTTCGGACATTATTGCGGAGGACTTTCTTTTCATGCGTATTCAACTATCCGAGCACTTCACCTATCGAAAACTGCTGCGCTTCACTCTGCCGTCTGTCATCATGATGGTGTGTACCTCCATCTACGGCGTGGTGGACGGTGTTTTCGTGTCCAACTTTGTGGGCTCCGATGCCTTTGCTGCCGTGAACCTCATTATGCCGTTTCTCATGGTGTTGGGTGCCGTGGGTTTCATGCTGGGTACCGGTGGCAGTGCGCTGGTAGCGTACACCCTGGGAGCCGGCAGCGAAAAGCGTGCCAACGAGATCTTCTCCCTGCTGATCTATGTGCTGATTGGACTGGGCGCCGTGTTCACCATCGGCGGCATTGCCTTTCTCACGCCTATGTCCCGGCTGCTGGGCGCCGACGAGACCATGCTGCCGGTGTGCGTCAGCTACGGACGTATCGTCCTGCTGGGCCTGATCCCCTATATGCTGCAAAACACCTTCCAGAGCTTTCTGGTGACGGCGGAACGGCCTCAGCTGGGCCTGTACGTCACCATTGCCGCCGGCGTCACCAACATCGTGCTGGACGCTCTGTTCGTGGCGGTGCTGCAATGGGGTGTCGAGGGCGCCGCTCTGGCCACCATTCTCAGCCAGTTCGTAGGCGGCGCCATTCCGCTGGTGTACTTCCTCCGGCCCAACAGCAGCAAGCTGCGGCTGGGCCGCACCTCCTTCCATGGGCGGGCACTGCTGAAGGCCTGCGCCAACGGCTCCTCGGAGTTCATGACCAACATCTCCATGTCGGTGGTGAATATGCTCTACAACTGGCAGCTGATGCGGCTCATGGGCTCCGGCGGCGTGGCGGTGTACGGTGTCATCATGTACGTCAACTTCATCTTCATCGCCATCTTTCTGGGCTATTCCATGGGCAGCGCCCCCATCGTGGGCTATCACTACGGCGCCGGGAACCGGACGGAGCTGCGGGGGCTGCTGCGGAAGAGCCTGTGCATCATTACCGTCATGAGCGTGGTACTGACGGCAGCTGCCCTGCTGCTGGCCCGGCCCCTGTCCCTGATCTTTGTGTCCAAGGAGCCGGCTCTGCTGCCGGTGACCATCCGGGCCTTCTCCATCTACTCCCTGTCCTTCCTAATGGTGGGGCACAACATCTATGCCTCCTCCTTTTTTACCGCCCTCAACGACGGCTTCATCTCTGCCCTGATTTCCTTTGCCCGGACGCTGGTGTTTCAGGTAGCCGCCGTTATCGTGCTGCCCGTGCTATGGGGTATCGACGGCGTATGGGCCGCCGTGGTGGCTGCCGAGACGCTGGCGCTGCTGCTGTCGGCGGCGTGCCTCGTGGGCAAGCGGAAAAAGTACGGCTATGCGTAAGGAGGCGAGGATGTGACCACCATTCAGGAGTTCAACCAAATCGACGGCCGTATCAGCAGTCTGTATCATGCAGCGGCGCTGAAAATGGGACTGTCGGACAGCGAGTTCCGCATCCTGTACACGCTGGCAGTCAATGCGCCTGGCTATCTTCAGTCCGCCTTGCGGGAGGCCACGGGTATGGGCCGCTCCACCGTCAATTCCGCTTTGAAGAAGCTGGAGCGGGAGGGCATACTGACCCTGTCCCCCGGCAGTGGACGGCACACCTGTGTCTCCCTGACGGCACAGGGGCATCGTCTGGCCGATAGAACCGTGTGCCGCCTGATCCGTCTGGAGGACCGTATTTACGCCAGCTGGACGCCGGAGGAGCAGGCTCTGCTGCTGCGACTGAACCGGGACTTCACCGAAAAGCTGGAGGCCATCGTGGCGTCTTTGTAATGGGGCATCCCCCAAGAAGTAAAAAAGGACACGGCAGGCACAGCCTGTCGTGTCCTTTTTTGTGCTTGCTTACCGCACGATCTCGCCGACCTTGGGGTTGCCGGCAGCCTGAGACTCGTCGGTGTCGATGTGCATGGTGGTGACAGCGTCCTTGTTGACACGAACCACCACATCGTCAAAAATCAGCTTACGGCCCTCGCCGCCGCAGGCCACCTTGATGATCTCGCCGTTCTTCACGCCCATCTCGGCGGCGTCGGCCTCGGTGATGTGCAGGTGACGCTTAGCGATAATGACGCCCTCGGTCAGCTCCACCTCGCCCTTGGGACCTACCAGCTTACATGCGCCGGAGCCCTTCACGTCGCCGCTCTCACGGACGGGGGCATCGATGCCCAGCGTGCGGGCATCGGTGGCGGACAGCTCGATCTGATCCATCTTACGCACGGGACCCAGGATGGACACGTTGGCCATCTCCTTCTTGGGGCCCACCACGGTCAGACGCTCGTTGCTGGCGAACTGGCCGGGATAGGACAGGGGCTTGCGGACGGTGAGTTCATAGCCCTCACCGAACAGCTTCTCCAGCGTCTCCTGGGTCAGGTGAATGTGACGGGCAGACGTTTCGATCATAAAAGACATGGTTTTTTCCTCCTAATTGTTGAACATTGGTCCACTATGAAAATCGTGCCGCAGCACGCTCCATACAACGATGCATCAAAGCAGGATGCGGATGCCACCCAGCACCGGCACCGGCCGCTCCACGCCCCGGATGGCCCCGGTAAGGCCCATGCACCACCACACCGCCACAAAGACGGCCCACACCCAGCCCACGCAGGGGATGACCCCCAGCAGGCCGAAAATACCCAGCACCAGCGACTGGTTCAGGTGGAAGCGGCTGGCCTCCCGGTTCCCCGCCAGCACGGCGACGAGCAGACCGACCCATGTGCAGTAGCAGACGATATCTGTGGTGCGCTTATCCATAGAAGTCATCCTTTTCCATATGCTATATGGCATTGTAGCACATTCTCCCCGGTGTTTCAAGAGACAGGGCGCTATAAATTCCCTTGCAATCCCGTAAAAATCTGCTATAATGACAGCATATTGCACCAGTGATATATATTATCCCTATTTATGAGGTCCTGCATCATGTCTGTGAAATTGGAGCTTTATCGTGTATTCAAGGAGGTGGCCGAGGCCGGCAACATCACCGCCGCCGCTCAGGCCCTGTATATCTCCCAATCCGCCGTCAGCCAGTCCATCAAGCAGCTGGAGGGCGAGCTGCAGACCCGTCTGTTTGCCCGCAACTCCCGTGGCGTGGCCCTGACACCGGACGGCCGGATGCTGTACGAGTACGTCCGCAGCGCCATCGGCCTGCTGGAGACCGGCGAGGAGAAGCTGTCCCAGAGCCGGGAGCTGCAGATGGGACACCTGACCATCGGCGCCAGCGACACCGTCACCAGCCAGTTCCTGCTGCCGTATCTGGAGCGGTTCCACCGGCAGTATCCCGCCATCCACATCCAGATCGTTTCCGGCCGCAGCCACAAGGTACTGGGCCTGCTGCAATCCGGCAAGGTGGATATCGCCTTTGCCAGCACCCCCCAGGAGTCCGCCTCGCTGGAGACGCACCCCTGCTTCGCCACCCACTCCGTGTTCGTGGCGGCGGCGGACTATCCCTGCGACTTCGGCCATGTCTATTCTCTGGCGGAGATCGCCGCCTTCCCCCTGATCCTTTTGGAGCGCAAGGCCTCCTCCCGGCTGTATCTGGAGAAGTACTTCCTGCAAAATGGCCAGCGACTGCACCCGGAGATCGAGCTGGGCGCACGGAGCCTGCTGGTGGATCTGGCAGCCATCGGCTTCGGGGTGGCGGGCGTCACGGAAGAATTCGTCCACGAAGAGCTGTCGAAGGGTCGACTGCGGAAGCTGGCTACGGACTTCGAGATCCCGCCCCGCAGCGTGGATCTGTGCGTCCTGCGGGACGTGCCTCTGACCCCGGCGGCCCAGCGGTTTGCCGACTTCGTAAAGGACAGCTTATCCCAGCGTTCAGGTACGCCTCTGAACTGGGAGAACTGACAAATACCGGGAGAAAAACCAAGAAAAGCTTGGTTTTTCTCCCTATTGTTTTTCCCCCGGAAATTGGGCAGAATAGGGTCAATATGGTGGAGTACCAGCGACTTATAATAAAGGAGTGTAGATCGTGGAAGCATTGAAAGAGCGCATCCGTCGGGAGGGCCGTGTCCTGCCCGGCAACATCATCAAGGTAGACGGGTTTTTGAACCATCGGGTGGACACCGCCTTCATGGAGGAACTGGCGGACGAGTTCGCTCGTTATTTTGACGTCAGCAAGATCACCATGGTGCTGACCGCCGAGGCCAGCGGCATCGCTCTGGCCACCATCTGCGCCAATAAGTACGGCGTGCCCATGGTGTTTGCCAAGAAGGCCAAGAGCGACAACATCGAGGGTGGCCTGTACCAGAGCGAGATCTTCTCTTATACTTACAAGAAGAAGGCCACCCTTATCGTGGCGCAGGAGTGGCTGGGGCCGGAGGACAAGGTCCTTATCATCGACGACTTCATGGCTAAGGGCTACGCCATGCAGGGTCTCATCGACATCGTCAACGCCGCCGGCGCCGAGCTGGTGGGCATCGGCGTGGCGGTGGAAAAGGGCTTCCAGCACGGCGGCGACTCCTTCCGGGAGCAGGGCTACAACATCCACTCTCTGGCCGTTATCGAGGAGGCTACGCCCGACCACATCACCTTCCGGGAGGATGATCCGGTATGAAAAAGGTTTTAGTGCTGGACTTCGGCGGCCAGTATAATCTGCTGGTGGCTCGCCGTGTCCGTGAATGCGGCGTATACTGCGAGATCCGCTCCTGGCGGGAGTCTATGGAGAATATCCGGGCCTTCCAGCCTGACGCTCTCATTTTCACCGGTGGCCCCGCCACGGTGTTTGAGCCAAATGCTCCCATGGTGGATCCCGCCCTGTTCTCTATGGGCATCCCTGTGCTGGGCATCTGCTATGGTCAGCAGCTGATGATCCATCTGCTGGGCGGCCAGTGCCGCCGGGCCGGGACCCGTGAGTACGGCAAGGTAGAACTGACTCATAACGGCAAGAGCCCTCTGTTTAAGGATATCCCCGCCACCGCCGTGTACTGGATGAGCCACGGCGTGGAGGTGGAGACGCTGGCCCCCGGCTTCGAGGTGGTGGCCTCCACCGACGGCTGCCGCTGCGCTGCCATCCAGTGCGCCGAGAAGCAGCTTTACGGCGTGCAGTTCCACCCGGAGGTACTCCACACCCAGTACGGCAAGGAGCTGCTGCAGAATTTCCTATACGGCATCTGCGGCTTCACCGCCGAGTGGACCATGGCGTCCTATCTGGAGGAGGCCGTGGCGGAGTGCCGGGCCAAGATCGGCAGCGGCCGTGTGCTGCTGGCTCTCTCCGGCGGCGTGGACAGCTCTGTGGCTGCCGCCCTGCTGCAGCGTGCCGTGGGCGATCAGTTGACCTGTATCTTCGTGGATCACGGTCTGCTGCGGAAGGACGAGGGCGATCAGGTGGAGGAGGTCATGACCCACCAGTTCCATGTGGACGTGCGCCGGGTCAACGCCAAGGACCGCTTCCTCTCCAAGCTGGCCGGTGTCACCGACCCGGAGACCAAGCGCAAGATCATCGGCGAGGAGTTCATCCGGGTCTTTGAGGCCGAGGCCAAGAAGATCGGCGCCGTGGATTTTCTGGCACAGGGTACCATCTATCCCGATGTAGTGGAGTCCGGTCTGGGCGGCGAGTCCGTGGTCATCAAGAGCCACCACAATGTGGGCGGCTTGCCAGACTGCGTGGACTTCAAGGACATCGTGGAGCCCCTACGGCGGCTGTTCAAGGACGAGGTGCGGCAGCTGGGCATCGAGCTGGGCCTGCCGGAGCAGCTGGTGTGGCGCCAGCCCTTCCCCGGCCCCGGTCTGGCCATCCGTGTCATCGGTGAGATCACCGATGAGAAACTGGAGATCCTGCGGGATGCCGATGCCATCTTCCGGGAGGAGATGGCTCTGGCGGGATTGAACCGTACCACCAGTCAGTACTTTGCCGTGCTGACCAGCGTCCGCAGCGTGGGTGTCATGGGTGACGAGCGCACCTACGACTATACGCTGGCCCTGCGGGCGGTGCAGTCTCAGGACTTCATGACCGCTACGTGGTCCCGCCTGCCCTATGAGCTGCTGGATAAGGTCAGCGGCCGCATCGTGGGCGAGGTAAAGCATATCAACCGCATCGTCTACGATATCACCTCTAAGCCCCCCGCAACCGTGGAGTGGGAATAACCTCACACATCAAAAAGAGCGCTCTCCCCGGAATGGGGAGAGCGCTCTTTTTGATGCAGGGAATTACTCAGCAACCACAGTATACCAAATGTCGCCGTTGGTCTGAGTCTGAGGCACGACCTTGTAACCATCGGCCACGAAGTTGGTGTCGGCACCCTCAGCGGAGTTGTTGGAGGGAGCGAAGTTGATAAACGTACCGCCCTGAATGATGACCTTCGCCGTACCATTCTTGTAAGCGCTGTCCACACAGTTGATCAGGAAGTTGTAGCCATACGGATCGCCGAATGGCTCACAGGCGAAGGTACCGCCGTTGATGATGAGGGTACCCTTCTGGACCTGCACAGCAGTACCGCCGCCGTAATAGTAGCCGTCGTTGATGGTCACAGCAGCGCCCTTCCGGACATTGACGCCATAGCCGCCGTTGACGCCGGTATCAATGCCGCCGTTCTCGCCCGCATTGATGGTGGTATCCGCATCGACGATAAGGGCGCAGAAGTTCGTATTGTTGTTGCCCATGTTATCGGGGGTGATGATCTTCTTCTCCAGATTCAGTGTGGTGGGCTGGGAGATAACGATGCGGGCCGCAGCCGTATCCTCAATGTTGTTGGTATGGATGTCCTTGGTAACAGCCACGACACCGCCGTTGGTCAGAGCCTCCTTCAGTTCCGTAACGTTCACCACAGGGTAAGCGGCGTTCTTGTCGTACTGGTTGGTGAAGCTATCGCTCTCCACGGTGTCCTGGGTGGCGTAGACGGTGATGGCGATGCCGTCAATAGACTCGTTCATGTACTCGTTGCCGGCGGATTCCTTCATGTGGCCCTTGATGGTCAGCGCCTCAGACGTAGCACCAGCGGACAGACTGTGGTCAGCGGACAGATCGGCGTCATTGATGGTCCAGTCGATGACCTCGTTCAGCTTGGCGCTGCCGTTGATGCCGGTGATGGCCACCTTGTACTTCAGGGCCAGCTTGCCGTTGTTCTTCACGTACACGGCAGGCAGCTCATAGGTGCAGCCCGGCTCCCACAGGACAGCCTCGCCCTCGGCAGCGTTGGCAGCCTTCTTGAACTCCAGCGTCTTGCCCTCCAAGCTATTGCCGTTTTCATCAACCAGTTGAACATCCAGGTTACCGGCCTGAATTTTGTTGACACCCGTGCTTGCGGTGTCGGTGAACCATGCAAAGGTAGCGCCTACCAGCATAGCCAGGCACAGAACCATAGCCATGACGCTGCCCAGCAAGGCCCGTTTGGTACTCTTGCGATTTGTCATGATATCTTCCTCCTATTTTCTTGTGTGTGACCGATGGGGCGTCTCAAGGGGAGTACGGATCGCCACAGCCAGTCTGCGGACTGGTCTGCACCGTCGTGTCAGCCGATTTTCAGCCACTTCGTGTCATGAAAATCGGGAAACATCCTCGAAATCGCTTTGCTGCGTCCTTCGCTGGCGGCGCTGCGGTGATTTCCGCAATGACATTTTTATATCATATCATTGCCAAAAATCGCAATTCGGCATAGGGATCCATATTCTCTTTGGAGCACCTCTTATCGTTTCAAGCGAAACGATAACCGCCCATGGGCGGTTCGGCACACTGTCTATATGCGCATATTAGCACTCCTTACGACGGACTGCAAGAGGATTTGATATTTTTGTCGTTTTTTACATAGCGGTTTTCCAGCCATAGCGGTTTTCCAGCGATTTCACACAAAGCGCCCCTCTCGCAGGGAGAGGGGCGCTCAGGCGGTATATGGGCAGGATCAGCAGCGGACCAGCTCCACCAGCACCTGCACCATTTTCTCCATGGAGGCCACGGGGACGAACTCATGGACGCCGTGGAAGTTGGCGCCGCCGGTGCAGAGGTTGGGGCAGGGGATATCCCGCTCCCAAGAGAGGCGGGCTCCGTCGGTGCCGCCCCGGATGGGAACGATCTCCGGCTCCACGCCCACGGCCCGCATGGCGGCACAGGCGTTGTCGATGAGCTCCATGTGGGGCAGCAGCTTTTCCTTCATATTATAGTAGCTGTCCTTCAGCTCCAGCCGGAAGGAACCCTCGCCCCAAAGGCCGTTGAGGTAGCGGACGGCGTTTTCCACGAAGGTCTTGCGGGCCTCGAACTTCTCACGGTCGTGGTCACGGATGATGGCGTGGAGCACCACCTCCGTCTCGTTGCCGGAGACGTCGGTGACGTGGTAGAAGCCCTCGTAGCCCTCGGTGTGGGCGGGAGTTTCCGCCTCCGGCAGCAGGGAGATGAACTGGTGGGCCATGAGGACGGCGTTTTTCATCTTATCCTTGGCGGAGCCGGGGTGGATGTTGACGCCGTGGACGGTGAGGGTCACGGCGGCGGCGTTGAAGTTCTCGTACTCGATCTCGCCCAACTCTCCGCCGTCCACGGTATAGGCGGCCTTGGCGGGGAATTTGGCGGGGTCGAAGTGGTCGGCACCCTTGCCCACCTCCTCGTCGGGGGTGAAGCAGACGGCGATGGTGCGGTGGGGGACCTCCGGGTGGGCCAGCAGATACTCGCAGGCGGTGACGATCTCCGCCACGCCGGCCTTGTCGTCGGCGCCCAGCAGGGTGGTGCCGTCGGTGACGATGAGCTGCTGCCCCACGTAGCGGCTGAGGAAGGGGAAGTCCTTCACCCGCAGGCAGCCGGTCTTGGCCAGCGGCAGGTCGCCGCCCTGATAGATGACGATCTGGGGGTGGATGTCGGCGCCGCTGACGGCGGGAGAGGTATCCATGTGGGAGATGAGGCCCAGCGCCGGGACGTGCTCCTGACCCGGCGTGGCGGGCAGGACGGCGTAGACGTAGCCCAGCTGGTCCATGTGGGCGTTCTCCAGCCCCAGCCGGGCCAGCTCGTCGGCCAGATACCGGCCCAGCTCCTTCTGGTGGGCGGTGGTGGGGACGGTGTCGGACGTCTCGCTGGAGGTGGTGTCAAAGGAGACGTATTTCAAAAAACGTTCGGTCACTTGCATGGTGGTTCCTCCTGTATCAGGCATCCCGCAGGATGCCGGTATTCTTTGCCTTGTATTGTATCACAGTTTCGGGAAAATACGAGACTTTTTTCACCGCCGGGGGAGATTTTTCTGCGGCGGCGGGGATTTTTGCTTGAGTAACGGTGGCGGGTGTGCTATACTGATTACTGTATGCGGGCGTGGTGGAATTGGTAGACTCGATGGATTTAGGTTCCATTGCCATACGGCGTGCGGGTTCGAGTCCCGCCGCCCGCACCAAAAACCGGCAGGCGCCACAGGTGGCCTGCCGGTTTTTTATGCCCGGGTCAGGGGTCAGGGCGGTTCCTCTCATAAATGGCAGCTGCGATGCAAATGCGCTGATCCGTCTGCCGTTTTCCAGCAGCACGCAGTTTTGTTCCTCCAGATCCGGTCAACTCCCTTCGGTTAGAATAGACTAACTTCCGTGCTTTCAAAAGGCCGCCGTCAGCGGCCTTCCCATAAGCTGTCTGTCTTATCTATATGGATCGTACTGCCAGTTCCGTGCAAACACAAGATGCTTCTCCCGTTTGGGGAAATTTTTTCGGATGGGCGCCATGCGGCGACGGGCGCTGCGTCCATTCGCAGCCTAAAAAAGACCCCTGCGGCGAGGCCGCAGGGGGTTCCTTTTCTATGCAGGGATCGACCGTATCTGCAGAAATTGCTGATGCAGGGTCCTCTTACATTTTCTCCGGGGCGCTGCAGCCAATGAGGGTCATGGCGTTCTTCAGCACCGCACGGGTGGTATCCGCCAGCTTCAGCCGGGCCAGCAGCACCGGCTTCTCCTCGCCCTTGATGCGGCAGGCGGCATAGAATTTGTGGAACGCCGCCGCCAGAGCGGTGAGGTAGCGGTTGATGTGGCTGGGATCGTAGTCCCGTGCCGCCAGCAGCACCACCTGACCATAGGAGGCGATCTGCTTGATGAGGGCCTGCTCCGTCTCGTCGGTCAGGAGGCTGAAATCCACGGCATCGGCGGCCGGGACGGTATAGCCCTCGGCCTCCAGATTCTTCAGCAGGGTGCAGATGCGGGCGTGGGCGTACTGCACATAGTACACCGGGTTCTCGCTGTCCTCCCGGACGGCCAGACCCAGATCGAACTCCATCTGCGTCTCCGGCTTGGCGTTGAAGAAGTAGCGGCAGGCGTCCACGGGGATCTCGTCCAGCAGGTCCGTCAGGCTGATGGCCTTGCCGGTGCGCTTGGACATCCGCACCACCTCGCCGTCCCGCACCAGCTTCACCAGCTGCATCAGCACGATATCCAGCCGGTGCTCACCGTCCAGCCCCAAAGCGTCCATGGCACCCTTCAGGCGGGCCACATGGCCGTGGTGGTCGGCGCCCCACACGTTGATGACCTTATCGAAGCCCCGGACGGCGAATTTGTTGCGGTGATAGGCAATATCGGCGGCGAAGTAGGTGTAAAACCCGTTGGCACGGCGCAGCACGTCGTCCTTCAGGCCCAGCTTCTCGATGTCCTCGTCGGACTTGCCGGCCTTTTTCAGGTTCTCCGCCAGGATCCGGCTGGTGGCCAGCCACAGAGCGCCGTCCTTCTCATAGGTATAGCCCCGCTGGGTCAGCGCCTTCACGGAGTCTGCCACATAGCCGCTCTCGTGGAGGGTGGACTCGAAGAACCATGCGTCGTACTGGATGCCGTACCGGGCCAGATCGGTCTTCATCTTGGGGATGTTGTGATCCAGACCGAATTTGGCCAGCGCATCGTGCCGGGTCTTTTCGTCGCAGTCCAGATACTTCTCGCCCTCCTGCTGATAAAACAGCCGGGCCAACTCCCGGATATCGTCGCCATGATAGCCGTCCTCCGGGAACTCCACGGCGTCCTCGCCACGGATCAGCTGCTGATACCGGGCATCCAGGCTCCGGGCAAACTTATCGATCTGGTTGCCGGCATCGTTGACGTAGAACTCCCGCCACACGTCGGCACCGGACTTCTGGAGCACGGAGGCCAGCGTGTCGCCCAGCACGCCGCCACGGGCGTTGCCCATGTGCATGGGGCCGGTGGGGTTGGCGGAGACGAACTCCACCATGTACTTCTTTCCGGCCAGCGTGTCGTTGCGGCCGTAGTCGGCGCCCTCCGCCTCCACACAGGCCACGGTATCGCCGAACCAGCGGCTGCCCAGCCGGAAGTTCAGAAAGCCGGGGCCGGCCAGCTCCACGGAGGTGAAATAGGTGTCCGTCAGGTCCATCTGCTCCGTCAGGATCTGGGCCACCTGCCGGGGGTTCATCTTCATGGCCTTGGCGGCAGCCAGGCAGAAGGTGGTGGTATAGTCGCCGTTGGCGGTATCCTTGGGGATCTCCACCGAGGGGGTCACCGTCACGCCCTCCGGCAGCAGGCCGGCGGCAGCCGCCTTCTGATAGGCGGCGGTGGTCAGGGCCAGCACCTGGTCCTTTGCGCTTTGGATCATATTCATTGCGGGGTCCTCCTTCATTCTTGATATAGCTCCAGCCGGACCGTCAGCGCCGACACCGGCGTCTGTCCCATGTGCAGGGAATAATCCAGCGTAATGTGTCCTTGTTCTTCCTGCTCCAGCTCCCACAGCAGCTCATGGGCGGCTACGTCCAGCGCCAGCACGCCCTCCTCCGTAGGCAGGTGCAGGGCAGTGGGGGCGGCGGGGTCCAGCCGCATCCGGTAGCTGTTGCCGCTGCGGAGAGTCACGCAGCCGCAGTCCTCCAGCCACAGCTCCGAGGTCATGAGACTGCCGTCCTCATCGCTGCGGGCCTGATACCGCAGCTGCCACCCCGACGGGGTGCGCTCCAGCGTGCCGCTGCCCCGAAAGTGCAGCACATCCTCCATGTCCGGGAGCCGGGTGCGGCTCTCCACATGGACCTTCACATTTCCTTCCATGACGGCCTCCTCAGTATCCCTCGATGTCCACCAGCCGCACGGGAGCCGTAGGCTCCTCCTGTAGGAAGCGGCGGGCCATCTGACCGAAGTCCTCCGGCCGGTCGCTGGTACACAGCAGCGCCTGTCCGGTCCCCTCCGGGGCCAGCAGCTGCCGCCGGGCCAGCGCATCATGCAGGGTGTGGACGGACTCTGCACCGGCGTTCACCAGCGACACCTCCGGCCCCATGATCTCCCGGATGATATCCGTCAGCAGGGGATAGTGGGTGCAGCCCAGGATCAGCACGTCCAGCCCCTCCTGCCGCAGAGGCTCCAGATACTCACGGGCCACCGTCTCAATGACCACGTCGCCGGGCTGATAGCGGCCGTTTTCCACCAGTGGCACCAGCAGCGGGCAGGCCCGGCTCACCACGTGGATGGTTTCATCCAGCCGGTGCAGCGTCCGCTCATAGGCGCCGCTGCGGACGGAGGCAGCGGTGGCAATGAGGCCCACCCGCCGGTTCCGGGTCATGGCCGCCGCCTTCCGGCAGGCGGGCTCCACCACCCCCAGAATGGGCAGGTCGTTTTCCGCCTGTAGCTGGGGCAGGGCCGTGGTGGATACGGTGCCGCAGGCCACCAGCACTGCCTTGATATCGAAGGAGCGCAGGAAGTGGACGTCCTGCCGGGCGTATTTCAGCAGGATCTCCGGCGAGCGCCCGCCATAGGGGACACGGGACGTGTCTCCGAAGTATATAATGTTTTCAGAGGGCATCAGCCGCCGCATTTCCCGCACGGCGGTCAGCCCCCCCAGACCGGAGTCGAACACTCCGATGGGCCGTTGGTCCATGACTGGGCCTCCTTTCCGGCGTCCCTATGACGCCGCAGTGTATCACGCTGCATAATAAAACAATCATATTATACTATGGAAGCTCTCCTTTCTCAAGTGAAAATTTGGCGGATTTCCCCGGTTTTTTCAGTGGTATTTTCCCGCCGGGTCTGTTATACTGTTGCATACAGTAAAGGCCCCTTCGGCGGCGTGGAGGTGTATCCGTATGGAGATCAAAATGACAGAGAAGCAGTTCCGGCGTCTGCTGGATCTGGTGTATATCGGCAACTGGATCCTCAATTCTACCCGCGGCGACGATCGCATCCGCCAGTATGATGAGGTGGAGAGTCTGGTGTTCTCCCAGTGTCTGGCCCATGGGATGGCGCCGCTGACGGAGCTGTATCAGGGACAGCTGATCCCCTCACAGGCCTTTGCCGAGGGCGGCATCCACGAGGCCATCATGGCCTATGAGGACACCATCTTCTTTGAGATACTGGCGCAGGAGCTGGCCCTGCGGGACATGGATGATCCCCCCATCACGGAGGAGAATTACGACGAGGTCATGAACCGCATGAACGCCTATTTGGGGGAGTTCGAGGCCCACGGCACCGACCACATCTCCGTGGACATGGAATAACGCACTGCATAAAAAATCTGCCGGGAGAGGACTCCCGGCAGATTTTTTATGCACCGGCGCAGGTCTGTCGATGAAATAGCCGGGGACGGAAACTCCGTCCCCGGCTATTTTGGTTTTTGTTACGCCTCAGCGCTTCAGCACTTCTCGTAGATGGTGGCAACGCCCATGCCGCCGCCGATGCACAGCGTAGCCAGACCACGCTTGACCTCGGGACGCTTCTGCATCTCATGCAGCAGGGTGACGATGATACGAGCGCCGGAAGCGCCCACGGGGTGGCCCAGAGAGATGGCGCCGCCGTTGACGTTGACCTTGCTCATGTCGAAGTGCAGCTCACGAGCCACAGCGATGGACTGAGCGGCAAAGGCCTCGTTGGCCTCGATCAGGTCGATGTCGTCGATGGTCAGGCCGGCCTTGGCCATAGCGGCACGGGAGGCAGGCACGGGGCCAACGCCCATGATCTTGGGATCCACGCCGCCCTGACCCCAGCTAACCAGCTTGGCCATGGGCTTCAGGCCGTACTTCTCCACAGCCTCGGCGGAAGCCAGCACGATGGCGGCAGCACCGTCGTTGATGCCGGAGGCGTTGGCAGCGGTGACACGCTGGGTACCCTTGTCCTCGGTCTCCTTGGCACCGGTGACCTCGAAGGTGTGAACGACCTCGGGGTTGGGGGACTCAGGACCAACGGGGAAAGCGCCACGCAGCTTGGCGATGCCGTCGGCGGTGACACCGGCCTTGGGGAACTCGTCACGCTTGAACTCCACGATCTCCTTCTTGACCTTCACAGGGACGGGAACGATCTCGTCGTCGAAGCGGCCGGCGGCCTGAGCGGCCTCGGTCTTCTGCTGGGAAGCAGCGGCGAACTCGTCCTGCTCACGGCGGGTGATGCCCCAGACATCATTGATGTTCTCGGCAGTGGTACCCATGTGATAGTTATTGAAGGCATCCCACAGACCGTCACGGATCATGGTGTCCACGATCTTCTTGTCACCCATGCGGGCGCCCCAGCGGGCGTCGGGGGAGGCGAAGGGAGCAGCGCTCATGTTCTCGGTACCGCCGCAGACCACGATGTTGGCATCGCCGGACAGAATGGCACGGGCGCCCTCGATGACGGACTTCATGCCGGAACCACAGACCATGCCGATGGTGTAGGCGGGAACGGAGTAGGGGATACCGGCCTTGACGGAGACCTGACGGGCCACGTTCTGGCCCAGACCGGCGGTCAGGATGCAGCCGAACATCAGCTCATCCACGTTCTCGGGAGCAACGTTGGCCCGCTTCAGGGCCTCCTTCACCACGATGGCGCCCATCTCGGTGGCGGGGGTGTTCTTCAGGGAACCGCCGAAGGAACCGATAGCGGTTCTGCAGCAGTTGACGACGTACAAGTCTTTCATAGTATCTTTTCCTCCTAATTTGTTTTGGGTCCCTTTTTGGCTTTCCGATTTGCCTTGGTTTCCATTACCTTATCTATCGTACCATTTTTAGCAAAATAGTCAAGGGGAGAATCTCATAAAAATAGGAAATAATTCCAGAGTTCCCTTGTTTCGGGAGAAAATCAGTCCCCGGAGCCGGTGCTGCCGCCATCCTTTTCGCCGGAGTTATCGCTGTCCGTACTGCTGCCCGTACCGCTGTCCGTGCCGGGATCGGCGCTGCCGGAGCTGAACTGGCTGCTGAGCTCGGACTGCCGGGCCGTGAGGCGGCTGTAAAAGTCCCCGGCGTCCAGCTTGTCATAGAGGCCCTGGTTGTATTCCACCGTCAGCTCGCTGCGGGCCTGAGTCACGGTTTCCGTGAACATCTCGTCCAGCACGGAGCTCTCGTCCAGCGTCTGGCCGATGGCCACATACCAGCCTTCATCGGTGGCAATGACATCGCTGACCTGTCCCGGCTCCAGCGCAGAGAAGGCGGCGGACAGGGTATCCCCCAGCGTCTCGGCGCTGAAGGTACGGCCGGTGTCCCCGGCCTCGATGCCCAACTGCTGGGCCATCTCCGCATACAGGGCATCCTTATCCTCGGCGGTGGACAGCCGGGCGGCGAAGTCCTCTGCCTGCGCCTGAGAGTTCTCACCGCCGGAGGCGGGCCAGTACAGCAGCTTCACCGTCACATAGCCCTTTTCCTGAGCGAAGGCATCGATGGCCTCCTGCGTGGGGTGCATGGCGCTGCCGTCGGCGGTATACAGGTCGTGAATCCGTGCATACAGCAGGTACATCCGGTTGATGCTGTCGAAGGTATCCTCGCTGATGCCCAGCAGCTGCAGCTGCTGCTGATAGCCCTCCTCGCCGCCGTAGTAGGTGACATACTGCTGCCGCTGCTGCTGGAGCCGGGCCTCGTCCTCCTCCGTCAGCGATACATTGTACTGCTTGGCCCACTGCCGCAGCAGGGCATAGAGCTTCACCGTCTCCACGGCGTCGGCCTTGGCATAGGAGCCGTAGGTCATGCCGTTGGACACCTCGGCACTGAAATCCAGATTCGGCACATAGGAGGTCAGGTACTCGCAGTCATAGGCCAGCCAGTACAGGTACTCCTCCGCCGAGATATCCTCGCCGTTGATGCGCATCAGCACGGCGTCCGGATGGATGCCGGTGACCTCGTAGTAAAGACCGTCCGTTCGTTGGCCGGCGCTCATCCGGTCGCCGGAGGCGATCCACAGCACCATCAGCACCGAGACCACCAGCATCGCAGCAAAACGTTTCATAGGGTTCCTCCTTCTGCGGGCGTTTCGCCCGAAATTTCCTTGCGTTTGAGAGTCAGCGCCTCCACCAGATGCCCGGCGGCGTCCAGCGCCTCCTCGCCGGGCTTCAGGTGCAGCGTCAGCTTGGGATGCTCCCCCGCCGACAGCAGCAGGCGGCTGCGGTAGGCCGGCAGAGTGCATACCGCCATGAGGCTGGGGACATCCATCCGCTGGCCCAGGCTCAGCAGCAGCGTCTGGCCCTTCTGGGTAATATCCGTTACCCCGGTGTCGGCGGCTGCCGCCCGCAGCAGCGCCACATCCAGCAGCGCCGTCACCGGTCGGGGCGGGTCGCCGTAGCGGTCCGTCAGCTCGTCGATGAGGTCCGCCGCCGCATCGTTATCCCGCAGGGCGGCAATGCGCCGGTACAGGTCCATCCGCTGCCGGTCGGAGGGGACATACCGCTCCGGGATGTACGCCGCCACCGTCAGGTCGGCAGAGCACTCCGGCCGGATCTCCCGACCCTTCCCCTGCTGCTCCAGCACGGCGTCGTTCAGCAGCTTCAGGTACATATCATAGCCCACGCTCATCATGTAGCCGGACTGCTCCGGCCCCAGCAGATTCCCGGCGCCCCGGATCTCCAGATCCCGCATGGCGATGCGGAAGCCTGCGCCGAAGTCCACGTATTCCCGGATGGCGGACAGCCGCTTGCTGGCCACCTCCGTCAGCACCTTGCCGGGGCGGTAGGTGAGATAGGCGTAGGCCCGGCGGGAGGAGCGCCCGATGCGGCCCCGGATCTGGTGCAGCTGCGCCAGACCCAGCCGGTCGGCGTCCTCGATAATGAGAGTATTCACGTTGGGGATATCGATGCCCGTCTCGATGATGGTGGTGCAGACCAGCACCTGTACCTCGCCGTCGGTCATCTGCTGCATCACCCGGCTCAGCTCCTGCTCGGACATCTTGCCGTGGGCCATGGCGAGGCGCACATCCTCCCCCAGCCACTGGCGCAGCCGTCCGGCGGTGGACTCGATGTTCTCCACCCGGTTGTGCAGGTAGTAGACCTGCCCGCCCCGGTTCAGCTCCCGCCGGATGGCCTCCGCCACGGCGGGCCATTCGTGCTCCATGACGTAGGTCTGCACCGGCTGGCGGTCCCTGGGGGGCTCCTCGATGGTGGACATATCCCGGATGCCCGACAGGGCCATGTTCAGCGTCCGGGGAATGGGAGTGGCGGACAGGGTCAGGGTGTCCACCTGACGCACCCGCTCCCGGAGCTTCTCCTTGTGGGTCACGCCGAAGCGCTGCTCCTCGTCGATGACGAGCAGCCCCAGATCCTTGAACACCAGATCCTTCGCCAGCAGGCGATGGGTACCGATGAGCAAGTCGATCTTTCCCTGCGCCGCCCGCTCCAGAATTTCCTTGGTCTGCTTGGGGGTGCGGAACCGGCTCAGCACCTCCACCGTCACCGGGAAGGAGCGGAAGCGGTTCATGGCGGTGGCATAGTGCTGCTGGGCCAGCACCGTGGTGGGTACCAGGATGGCGGCCTGCTTGCCGTCCAGGATGCACTTCATCACCGCCCGCAGGGCCACCTCCGTCTTGCCGTAGCCCACATCGCCGCACAGCAGCCGGTCCATGGGTACGGGCTTTTCCATATCCGCCTTGATCTCCCGGATGGCCTGTAATTGATCGTCGGTCTCCGTGTAGTCGAAGGCGTCCTCGAATTCCTGCTGCCACGGGGAGTCCGGGGAGAAGGCGTGGCCCGCCTCCCGCTGGCGCTGGGCGTAGAGCTTGATGAGGCCCTCCGCCAGATCCTTGGCGGCTGCCTTGGCCCGGTGGGTGGTCTTGGCCCACTCCGTGCCGCCCAGCTTATTGAGCCGGGTGTGCTCGGTATCCTCCCCGGCCCCGATATACTTGCTCACCAGATCCAGCGCCGTGGCCGGCACATACAGGCAGTCGCTGCCGGCATAGGCGATCTTGATGTAGTCCTTCTCCACCCCGTCGGTGGGCATCCGGATCATCCCCACGAAGCGGCCGATGCCGTGGTGCTGATGCACCACCAGATCGCCGGGTGTCAGGTCAGCGTAGGACTGGAGCTTCTGCTGATTGCTGTCCCGCTTGGGGCGGGTCTTTTTGGACTTGCCTGCCAGCGGCGTGGTCAGCTGTCCCTCCGTCAGCACCGCCAGCTGCAGGGCCGGGTACTCGCACCCGGCGGACAGAGTACCCAGCGTAATGAGTACCACGTTCCGCACTGGGGAGCGCTCCCCCTCCAGATCCAGCACCGCCGGGATCTTCCGGGCCTCCAGCAGCTCCAGCAGATTTCTGGCCCGCACCTGTCCGCCGCACAGCACCACCACCCGGCAGCCGCCGGTGAGATAGTGGGTCAGGTCCGTCACCGCCGTCTCCAGCGATCCGCCGTAGCCGGACAGCTGCCGGGCATCGATCTGCAGCAGGGCCTTGGGAGCCAGCAGATACCGGCTGGTGGGCAGGCTCTCCAGCTGGCACACGGGGAAGCGCTCCAGCTGCCGGGCAAATTCCGTCTCCGGCAGGGCCGCCTCCGCCATGGGGCCGCACAGGATGCCGCTGTCCATGGCGGCGGTGACGTCCGCCTTCAGCTGGCCCAGCCAGCCCTTCAGGGCCTCCGCCGTGCGTCCACTCTCGCTGACGCACACCAGACACCCCGCAGGCAGATAGTCCATGGCCGTCACCAGCTCCGGGTATACCGCCGCCAGAAACCGGTCGCTGCCGTTGGGGACGATGCCCTGACGCAGCAGGTCGGCATCCGACCGCAGCTGCCGGGCCACGGGCTTGTCCTTCATCCGTCCCGCCAGCGTCTCCAGCCGTTCGGCGGTCTCCTCCGCCGCACCGTCCCGCCACAGGGGCAGCACCTCGCCGGCCGGCAGCAGCAGCGCCTCCCGACAGTTCTCCGTCCGCCGCTGGGTAGCGACGTCAAAGAAGCCCAGCGAGTCCACCTCGTCGTCAAAAAATTCGCATCGCACCGGGGCCTCGGCGCCGGGGGAGTAGACGTCCAGAATACCGCCCCGCAGGGCGAACTGTCCCGGCCCCTCCACCTGCTCCGTGCGGGTATAGCCCGCCGCCGTCAGCCGCCGGGCCAGCTCCTCCACCTGATACCGCCCGTCAGAGCGGAGGGTGAAGCTGCACCGGTCCAGCACCTGCGGGGGAATGCATCGCAGGGCCAGTGCATCGGCGGTGGTGACGATCACCGGGGACTCCTCTTGCCGGATGCGGTACAGGGCCTCCAGCCGCCGGTATTCCCATTGACGGCTCACCGCCGCCAGCTCCCGCCAGTGGAGCTCCCGGCCCGTCAGCAGGACAGGCTCCCGTCCGGTGAGGGACCGCAGGTCCGCCGCCTGCCGCCGGGCCTCCCCCTCGTCGGCGCAGAGCATCAGCAGGGGCCGCCCGGACTTCAGCCGCAGCGCTGCCGCCGTCATGGCCCGGTGTACCGGACTCAGGCCCGTCACCAGCGCCGGGCCGCCGCCGCTCTCCATCAGCTGCGCCAGCTCCTGTATCTCCCGGAGCTGCCACAGCTCCCGCAGCAGAGCTTCCATCCTGCCGCCTCCTTCCGATGATGAAATGTCCGTTCCCGGCGTACATGGGCCGGGAACGCCTTTGGGGGCGTATACGTCAGTATACGCCCCTATGCTGTAAGTTACCTGAAAAAGCAGGGAAATATGCGTGAAAAATGATGTGTGTTTGCCTCCGGGGGGTCTTTTCCCGGAAGTTGTTTTATGCCTCCGGCGGGTGACTTTCTGCCAATAGTGCTTTTGCATAGAGAACGTGTCTCCGACGGCCCACTTTTACTCTCAAGAGCCTTGTTTGTTATGGGACGTAGTGGGAATCGACTCAGCAGCAGACCCGCTGCCGCTCCCGCCCAGATGAAGAAACTGGTGGTTCTGCCGCTTGGGAGTATGGATTCCCCCGGTAGAAGAACTACCCCCTTCAACCACCCAATGTAGCGGCAGCGTGAGTAGAAGAACGCCGATTCCCTGCTTCGGCGGAATTTAGGAAGCAACTCTTGCACACAAAAGGAAGTCCAGAAACCATCGGTTTCTGGCGGCATTTTTTGCATACTTTTTGCTGCTGTTGGCAAAAAGTATGCCGTCGGAGACAAAAAGGATGAAGGGCCGCCGGAGGCAAAACAGAAAAGGCTGTCGGAAAACTTCCCTTCAAAGGCAAAGCAAATGAATCAGTTGAACCGGTTCATGGCCCGGTCAGGCCCCTGCGAGATCAATACCTCCGCAGCGTCACCGGCACGGTCCAGCGCCTCCATCAGCACCTTCTGATCCTCGCCCAGAGGGCGGCCGATGACCCAGTCCACCACGTCATAGCCCGCCTGCCCCGGAGCGCCTACCCCCACCTTGATGCGGGGGAACTGATCGGTTCCCAGATGCTGGATGATGTTCTTCAGGCCGTTGTGGCCGCCGGCACTGCCGCCGGTGCGGATGCGGAGCTTACCCACCGGCAGGGAGATATCGTCGGAGATGACCACCACGTGGTCCGCCGGGATCTTATAGAACCGGGCCGCCTCGCCGACGGATTCGCCGGAGAGGTTCATGTAGGTCTGGGGCTTCATCACCAGCACTTTTTCCCCGTTCACCATCCACTCCGCCGTCCACGCCCGGAAGCGCAGCTTATTGAAGCGGAAGCCCTTCCGCCGGGCCAGCCCGTCCACCGCCAGAAAGCCCATGTTGTGGCGGGTACTCTCGTATTTGGAGCCGGGGTTGCCCAGCCCCACCAGCAGCCAGCTGACGCCGCTGCCCTTGCGCTGAAAGATCATAGGTCCACATCCTTTGCCGTGTGAATGATATAAAATTTTCCGGGATCCTTCTATGAGATCGGCTCCCAAAAGAAAAACTCTGCATTTTGTGCCTCCGGCGGCGGTATTTCTTCCGGTTTGTTGTTCTACGCCCGGCACTCAAAAAACACAACTGTATATTAACATAGAAGCTTGAAAAAGGGTAGCGAAACTTTGCCGAAACACAAGAGTAGTATCCTCCGCCCCGCACAAAAGCCGAACAGACGGCGTCTGTTCGGCTTTTTCACAGGTTCTCCTTCACCCACTCACCGGCACAGCATCAGGGGGATGGCGCCGGGGAGGTTCCGCAGTTCTACACGGGGGGCGCTGGGGGCGTACTCCCCGTCCAGTGACCAGGGCAGATCCTCATCGGTGGTGACGGTCACCTGCTGCACATGGCGGAAAATGACGCCGGGGCCGTTGTAGTCCATGCGGCTGATGGCGGCGATGAGGCTTTGCAGGTCGAAGGCCGTCTTGGGCATCCGCAGCAGCAGCAGCTCAAAGGCTCCGTCGTCCATCTGCACCCGGCTTGGGTCCAGCTTCATGATGCCGCCCAGAGAGGTGGAGTTGCACACGGCCCCGAAGATGAACTCCCCCTCGAAGGTCTCCTCTCCCGTCTCCACCCGGCAGCGGTAGGGCCGCAGGGAGTCCAGATCCTTCATGCCCTCCAGAATATAGGCGAAGTGACCCAGAGCGTTCTTGGTGGCCTGTGGCACGGAGTAGGAGCTGCGGGTAAAGGCCCCGAAGGAAGCCACATAGGCAAAGTATCGGTCGTTGTGGCGGCCCACATCCAGATAGAAGGGGTGGCCGTTTACGATGCTCTCCGCCGCCTTCAGCGGCGTGGCGGGGATATGCAGGCTGGCGGCAAAGTCGTTGGTGCTGCCGTTGGGGAGATAGCCCACCTCCGGACACTCAGGCAGCTGCATCAGGCCGGACACCATCTCGTTGAAGGTGCCGTCGCCGCCGGCGCAGACCACCAGATCGTATGCTCCGCCCAACTCTGCCGCCGCACGGGTGGCGTCTCCACGTCCCTCAGTGAGGAATACCTTCACCAGATAGCCCGCCTTGGAAAAGCAGGCCACCGCATCAAACAGCGGCGCAAAGGATTTGGTGCGCCCCGCACGTGGATTGACGATAAACAGAAGCTTTTTATCCATACCGGTTCTCCTCTTTTGCACACGGTTCTCGGTTTTGTGTTTCCACAGAAGACAGCATAGTACACTCATTATACTCCTCTCCGGTGGAAAAAGCAATGGGTGCTGCCGGAGAAGTCCTGAACGGTTTCTGCACACATTCTTAAAGAAAAATTTGCCCGGCGGGCTTGCATTGGCGGCGGGCTTTCGGTATGATATAAGATATTATGGTATGTTGTGCGTACCTACTTCGGCGGAAGGAGTCCACCCATGAAGCAGCAAAAAAGCCACTATTTCAAATGGGGCCTGACGGTGTTTCTCACCGTCTGCGCCATCCTTGCCTTTTACGATACATTCTATATGAACGGCACCCTCCAGCGCTATCTGGGCAAGCTGGTGACGGTGCTGGCCCCGGTGCTGTACGGCTTCGCCATGGCCTATCTGCTGGCCCCCATCGTCAACTGGATCGAGGGCTTGATCCGTAAGGGGCTGAAGCGGCTGAGCAAGGGTCAGGAGCCCAAGCTCCGGGGCGGTCTGCTGCGGGGTGTCAGTATCCTGCTGACGTGGGCCGTGGTGGCGTACCTGCTGTATCTGCTGATGAGCGTGCTGATCCCCCAGCTCATCGACAGCGTGGCCATGCTTATCAACAACGCCGAAAGCTACTATAATAAGATATATGTCTGGGTCACCAATCTGCTGGAGAAGAACCCGGAGATCGCCGGCTGGATGGAGACGAATCTGGAGAACTACTACAATGACCTCATGAAGGTGCTGACGGAGCAGGTACTGCCCGGCGCCCAGCAGATGCTCACCACCATCACCGGCGGCATCTGGACAGGCATCTGGGGTCTTGTGACCTTCACCACCAACTTCCTGGTGGGCATCATCATCTCCGTGTACCTGCTGGCCATGAAGGAGAAGAGTCTGGCCCGGTGCTGCAAGCTGCTGTATGCCCTCCTGCAGGAGGAGCAGGCCCGCTGGATGGTGCGGGCCACCCGCAAGACGAATCAGATCTTCAGCGGCTTCGTCCGGGGCAAGATGCTGGACTCCCTCATCATCGGCATTCTGTGCTTCATCGGCTGCTCCATCTTCTCACTGCCCTACACGCCCCTTGTGAGTGTGGTGGTTGGCGTCACCAACATGATCCCCTTCTTCGGGCCGTTCCTGGGCGCAGCGCCCAGTGCCTTCCTGATCCTGCTGGTGAGCCCCAAGCAGTGCCTGATCTTCATCGTGTTCATCATCGTTCTGCAGCAGATCGACGGCAACATCATCGGCCCCAAGATCCTGGGCGATGCCACCGGCATCTCCAGCTTCTGGGTGGTGGTGGCCATCACCGTGGGCGGCGGCTTTGCCGGGGTGCTGGGAATGTTCCTGGGCGTCCCCATCTTCGCCTGCCTGCAGACGCTGGTAAAGTACCTCACCGACCGGCAGCTGGAAAAGCGTCATATGCCGCTGGAGGCCTGCGAATACGTCCACCGGGATCAGGAGCCCATGCCGCCGGAGGAGCCTCCCGCTCCGCCAACGGAGACCAACTGACAGCGCAGCTCCCGCACCGGCATCCCATCAGGGGATGCCGGTGCTTTTTTGCGGGCTGCCGGGTTTTTGCCGGGGAAGTGTGAGCGCTTTTCCCGCATTTTTTTGCAAAAACGAAACTTTCTCTTGCAAACCGTGGGGAAATGTGGTACATTGCACTTCGACAACTGCATATCGACAGGCCCTCGCCGGGTGATGCCACACGATCACACAGGCCGGGGGCGACCATTATTTCTGGCCTGCCGCCGAAAGGGCGGCAAGGAAGGAGAAGACATGAAGAAGAGACTATTGGCTCTTTTCCTGACGCTGGGACTGGTCTGCACCGTACTCACCGCTTGCGGAGACGGCAGCAAAGACCAGGGCGGACAAGGAAATAACGGCGGCGAAGCAGTCAGCGGCGGAGAGATCACCGTTGGCATCGCCAAGGACCTGGATGACAGTCTTGACCCTCACCGGATGGTGACCGCAGGAACCAGAGAGGTCTTGTTCAACCTGTTTGAGGGCTTGGTAAAGCCCAATTCCAAGGGTGAATTGATCCCCGCTGTTGCGGAGCGCTACCAGCTGTCTGAGGACGGAAGGACTTATACCTTTACCCTGCGTGAGGGTGTGAAGTTCCATAATGGCGCAACGGTGACGGCGGAGGATGTGGTATATTCCATCGAACGCTGCGCCGATACATCGGAGGGTACGCCTCTGGTGCCGGCGTTTTCTGTTATCCAGGAGGTCAAGGCCGTTGACGAAAGGACCGTGACCATCACCATTGCCCAGCGGGATCTGGAGTTCATCAGCTATCTCACCAGCGCCATCATCCCCAAGGGCTACGACGATCAGGCTACCCATCCCGTGGGTACCGGCCCGTTTATGTACGTGTCCCGCTCCCCGCAGGAGAACTTCGTCATCCAGCGCTTTGACGATTACTGGGGGACCCCCGCCTATCTGGATAAGGTGACCTATAAAATTTACGAGAGCGCCGATGCGCTGGTGACGGCCCTGAAGGGCAAGTCCATCGACCTGTGCGCCCATCTGACCTCGTCTCAGACGGCGCAGCTGGACAGCGACTTCCAGATTCTGGAGGGTACCATGAATCTGGTACAGGCGGTGTATCTGAACAACGCCGTGGCCCCCTTTGACGATCAGCAGGTGCGTCAGGCCCTGTGCTACGCCATCGACCGCCAGACCATCATGGACATGATCGCTGACGGCCACGGTACGGCGCTGGGCAGCAGCATCTATCCGGCCTTTACCAAGTACTTCCTGCCGGAGCTGGTGCAGAAGTACCCCTATGACCCCGCCAAGGCCAAGGAGCTGCTGGCACAGGCCGGCTATCCCAACGGCTTTGACATGACCATCTCCGTTCCCTCCAACTATCAGCCCCATATGGACACGGCGGAGGTGGTGGCCGAGCAGCTGCGTGCTGTGGGCGTCAACGTCACCATCCAGCCCATGGAGTGGGGCGTGTGGCATGAGCAGGTCTATAAGGGCCGGGACTTCCAGGCCACGCTGGTGGGTCTGGATGCCAGTGCCATGACGGCCCGTGCGCTGCTGGAGCGCTTTACCTCCGACAACGCCAAAAACTTTGTCAACTACAACAATCCCGACTACGATGCGCTGTTCACGCAGGCCGTGAATGCCTCCGACGATGCGCAGCAGGCGGAGGTCTACAAGCAAATGGAGACCATGCTCTCCGACACCGCCGCCAACCTGTACATTCAGGATCTGGCGGATCTGGTGGCCATGCGTCAGAATCTGGCGGGGCTGGAGTTCTACCCCATCTATGTGCTGGATCTGTCCACGGTGCATTTTGTGAAATAAGGACGGCGAGACCGTCCCCATAGAAATGAGGCGATGACCATGAAATATGCGGCAAAGAAGATCGTGTGGATGCTGCTGACCATGGTCATCGTCTCATTTTTGGCCTTTCTGGCCTTTCGCATCATTCCCGGCGACCCCACCGCCAAGCTGCTGGGCGAACAGGCCACCCCGGAGCGGGTGGAGGCCCTGCGGCAGGAGCTGGGGCTGGACCGCCCGTTTCTGGAGCGGTACGTCAGCTGGCTGGGGGATTTCGTCCGGGGGGACATGGGCTCGTCGTACAATTACAGTATGCCGGTGAGCCAGATGCTGCAGGGGAAAATTCCCGTGACGGGACTTTTGACCCTGCTGTCGTTTCTGCTGATCGTGGTGCTGTCCATCCCGCTGGGACTCTTCACCGCCCGCCACAGCGGCGGGGCGCTGGATAAGGCTCTGACGGTGGTGAATCAGGTACTGATGGCGGTTCCGGCCTTCTTTACCGGCATCCTGCTGACGTACCTGTTCGGCCTGCTGCTGCGGTGGTTCGTGCCGGGGAGCTTCGTCTCACCGGCGGAGAACTTCTGGCAGAGCGCCGGCTATCTGGTCTTCCCCGCCGCCGCCATCGCCATCCCCCGCATCGCCATGACGGTGAAGATGCTGCGCTCGGCGCTGCTGGCGGAGATGAACAAGGACTACGTCCGCACCTCGTACAGCCGGGGCAACGACCGGCGGGCCACCCTGTACCTCCATGTGCTGCGAAACGCCCTGCCGCCGGTGGTGAGCTTTCTGGCCATGACGGTGGCGGATATCGTGGCAGGCTCCGTGGTCATCGAGCAGGTCTTTGCCATTCCGGGGCTGGGGCGGCTGCTGCTGACCTCCATCTCCAACCGGGACTATCCGGTGGTGCAGGCCGTCGTGGTACTGGTGGCCTTCTGGGTGGTGCTGGTGAACCTGCTGGGGGATCTGCTGAATCAGCGGCTGGATCCCCGTCTGCGGCTGACGGATTGAACCGCACACATTTGTAAAGAGAAATTTCTATGGAAAGGGGGCAGGCTCCGTGCTGCTGCACCAGAAAAAGAATCACTATCTCCGCATCGGCCTTGCCATCACGGCGGTCATCACGGCCATGGCGCTGGTGGGCTGCTTCTGGACGCCCTACGCCCCCACGGCCATGTCCGGCAGCGAGAAATTCGCTGCGCCCTCCCTGCGGCACCTGTTCGGTACGGACAACTTCGGCCGGGATATTTTCAGCCGGGTCATGGTGGGCGCCCGCACCACCTTCTTCATCAGCGCCTGCACCGTGACCATCGGCGCCGTGGTGGGAACGCTGGTGGGCGCCCTCACCGGCTACTTCGGCGGGCTGGTGGACGAGCTGCTGATGCGGGTCAACGACGCTGTCACCGCCTTTCCCAGCATCCTGCTGGCGCTGGTGTTCATCTCCCTGCTGGGCTTCGGCACCTACAACGTCATTCTGGCGCTGGGCATCGCCTTCATCCCCAGCTACGCCCGTGTCATACGGGGGGAGTTCGCCCGGCAGCGGGAGATGAACTATGTGAAAAACGCCCGGCTCATGGGGGCCAGCCACCTGCGGATCATGCTGGTTCACATCCTGCCCAACACCCGGCAGGTGCTGCTGCCGACGCTGGCCATCGGGTTTAACAACGCCGTTCTGGCGGAGGCCAGCATGAGCTTTCTGGGCATTGGTGTCAAGCCGCCGGAGGTGTCTCTGGGCTACATGATGTCCGAGTCCCAGAGCTACATGGTTCGTGCGCCGTGGTATATGCTCACCTGCGGCAGTGTCATCGTGCTGCTGATCTTAGGGGTCAGCCTCATCGGCGAGGGCCTGCAGCAGAAGAAATGGGGGAGGTAGCGCCATGCTGGAGATCAAGGACCTTCATGTGCAGTTCCATACCTCCGACCACGAGGCGGTACGGGGCATCGACCTGACGGTGCAGGACGGTGAAATTATGGGGCTGGTGGGCGAATCCGGCTCCGGCAAGACCGTAACGGCTATGATGGTGTCCGGCCTGCTGCGGCCGGAGCAGGCGGATTTCCGGGGCCGCATCCTGCTGGACGGCGAGGATCTGCTCCACGCCGGCGGCCAGCGCATCCGTGCCATTCAGGGCAAGGATATCTGTGTGGTGTTTCAGGAGCCTATGAGCGCCATGGACCCCACCATGCGGATCGGTAAGCAGGTGGAGGAGTGCCTGCGGGTCCACACGGATCTGTCGGCGCAGGAGCGGAGGCAGCGGGCCCTGCAGGCTCTGCGGGACGTGGAGCTGCCGGACCCGGAGGGGGTCTATCGCAAGTACCCCCACGAGCTCTCCGGCGGAATGCTCCAGCGGGTGATGATCGCCGCCGCCATTGTGGCCCGGCCCCGTCTGCTGCTGGCGGACGAGCCCACCACGGCGCTGGATGTCACCATTCAGGCCCAGATACTGGCCCTGCTGAAGCGGCTGAATCAGGAGATGGGAATGTCCATCCTCTTCATCTCCCACAACCTCCATGTGGTGCGTAAGCTCTGCACCCGTGTGGCGGTGATGGAAAAGGGCCGCATCGTGGAGACGGGGCCGGTGGATCAGATCTTCTTCCACCCGCAGGTCCCCTATACTCAGCGGCTCATTGCCGCCATTCCCACAAGGAGGAAGCTATGAACAGCGAACCCATTCTGGAGGTACGGCACCTGAACGTGTGGTATCGGCCCTCCGGCGTGCTGTGCCGGGGACGGCAGCAGGTGCTCCACGACGTGAGCTTTGACCTGTACCGGGGCGAGATACTGGGGCTGGTGGGCGAATCCGGCTCCGGTAAATCCACGCTGGCCCGTGCCATTTTGGGGATGCTGCCGGACTGTGAGGGGGAGATCATCCATCACAGCAAGCGCCCTCAGATGGTGTTTCAGGACCCGGCCAGCGCCATGAACCCCAGCCGCACGGTGGAGTGGATATTGTCCGAACCCCTGCGGATCTACGGGAAATACGACGCCGCCGAAGTACGGCGGCGGGTGGCGGAGATCATGAAGCTGGTAGGTCTGCCGCCGGAGTGCAGCAAAATGTACCCGTCGGAGCTGTCCGGCGGCCAGCGGCAGCGGGTGTGCATCGGCACGGCGCTGATCCAGAAACCGGGGCTCATCATCGCTGACGAGCCGGTGTCGGCGCTGGACGTCACCATTCAGGCTCAGATACTGGAGCTCATCGCCCGGCTGCGCCGGGAGTACGGGCTGTCGTACCTGTTTATCTCCCACGATCTGAACGTGGTGTATGAGATCTGCGACCGGTGCCTTGTGATGCACCGGGGACGCATCGTGGAGCAGGGGCCGGTGGAGGAGCTTTACGACCATCCCAAGGAGGACTATACCAAGGCGCTGTTAGCAGCGGCGGAGTGAGAGCATATGACCAACGAGCTGAAAGAGAAATTACTGGCCTACGGCACCAAGGCCGAGCCATTTACCGTACACAATCACATCCGGGTGACGGACCTGCAGGACGGCGAGGCCCGTGTGGAGCTGACGCTTCAGCCGGAGAGCCTGAACCGCTGGGGGACGGCCCACGGCGGCATCCTGTTTGCCTTAGCGGACATCGCCGCCGGAACGGCGATCCTGACCCTGCGGCAGGAAGTGTGCCTCACCGTCAACGCCTCCATCGACTTTCTGGATGCGGCGGGGCTGGGCAGCACCCTCATCGCCGTGGGCCACGTGGATCGCATGGGCAAGTCTCTCTGCTTCTGCCACACGGACATCACCGACGAAACGGGCCGTCTGCTGGTGACGCTGCGGACGGTGATGGATCTGACGGGCCGCCCGCTGGAGCTGTGAGCGCTATGAGGGAGTTTTACAGACGCCACCGGGGACTGCACCGGTGGCTTTTGGCCGTGGTATCCCTGCTGGCAGTGTATTTCGCCCTGCGGCCGGTGCCGGGGCTGATGAACTGGCTCAGCCGCCACGTCATCATGCCTTGGGAGCGGGCGGTGGCCAGCGTCTGCTATCTGTTCCGCACCTCCATAGCGGAGGTGTTGTATATCGTGCTGCTATCGGTGGCTATCTTCTATGTGGCCAACGTCCTCCGGCGGATGGTGACTCAGCCCCACCGGGGCCGGACTCTGTACCGCTTCTTCCTGACGGTGGTGTGCAGCGGGCTGAGCATCTATGCGGGCTTCTGCCTGCTGTGGGGCGTCAACTACTATGCCGACTCCTTCCAGCAGCAGTCCGGCATCTATGCCCGCTCCTGTACCGTGGAGGAGTTAGAGGCCGTCACGGCGGACTTTGCCCACCAGCTGGCACAGGCGGCAGACAATGTGCAGCGGGACGAGAATGGCTGCTTTGCCGTGTCCCGGCAGGAGATCTTCGCCGCCGCCACGTCGGTGTACGCCCCCTCCTATGAGGAGTTCCCCTGTCTGCGGATGAAGGATCACACGCCCAAGGCCATCAGCTGCTCCACAGTGCTCAGCGCCATGGACTTCACGGGCTTCTACTTCCCCTTCACCGGGGAGGCCAACCTCAATGTGGACTGCCCCGCCAGCTTTCTGCCCTCCACCATCGTCCATGAGATGGCCCATCAGCGGGGCATCGCCTCGGAGCAGGAGTGCAACTTCATTGCCATTGCCGTGTCTCTGGCCAGCGGTGACCCGGTGTACCGGTATTCCGGGCTGCTGATGGGGTATGTGCATCTGGGCAACGCCCTGTACCGGGCGGACCCGGACCGGTGGCAGGTCATCCGGGATACACTGCCGGATACGGTGGTGGCAGACCTGCGGCAGAACAGCGCCTATTGGGCAGCCTTCGAGGGGCCGGTGAACGACGCTGCCAGCAAGGTCTACGACTCCTTCCTCAAAAGCAACGGCGAGAGCCGTGGCGTCCAGAGCTACGGCACCGTGGTGGATATGCTCATGGCGTACTACGGGTAAGTCAGGTTGCGGTAAGAGGAGCTGCAAATTCCCCAAAAGCGCAAGAACAGGCTCCGTCCGATGGACGGGGCCTGTTTCGATACCGGCACTCCCGGAATTTTTCTCCACGGAGACGAAAAATACATTGCGTCTGACCAGAGGGGATGACAAGAAGGATACGGGCGTCCGCAGTCGGAAAGCACGCCGGGGTCTGATGACCCGGCCCCATAAAACCAATAGGGGGACGCATGGCGTCCCCCTATTGGTTTTATTTATCAGGCAATGAAGAAATCGGAGATCTGCCCGTACAGGATCATCAGCATACACAGCGGCGTGATATACTTCACGCAGAGACGGAAGAAATCATAGACCCAAGGGCGGTTCTCGCCGTTGAGGAGGATCTCCTGCCGCAGGACATCCGGCTTCAGCTCCCAGCTGATCATCAGGCACATGAGCAGCGCCCCCAAGGGCATCAGCAGGCCCTCGGCCACGCTGTCGAACAGACCCAGCCAGCTGGTGCTCCAGCCGGGCAGCTTGGCGCCGGCCAGACCCAGCAGCTCCGCCGGGGAGATGTGGTTGCTGCCCATACCGTCGGCGCAGACCAGAGCGCACAGGGCCGCACAGATCACCACCACAATGGCGGAATACAGCTTGCGGCGGTCGCCCTTGCCCTTTTCCCGTGCCTTATCGCAGAAATGGGCCACGATGACCTCCAGCATGGAGATGGAGGAGGAGATGGCGGCAAAGAACACCAGCAGGTAAAACAGGATGCCGAACACGGGACCGGCGGGTCCCATCTTATCGAACACGTTCTGCATGGTGATAAACAGCAGCTCCGGGCCGCCTAAAGCTCCGTTGGGGTCTAGGGCAAAGCGTCCGGGAATGACACACAGACCGGCCATCAGGGCCACCACGGTGTCCATGCCCACGATGATCATGGTGCTCTTGCCCAGATCCTGCTTCTTATCCAAATAGGAGCCGTAGGTAATCATGACACCGGCGCCCAGAGACAGGGAGAAGAACATCTGCCCGCCGGCGGCGGTGAGGACCCTCCAGAAGCCGGGGGCCTCGTCGATGATGCCGTTGGCCACGGCCCAGCCGGGGACGAACATATACTTCAGGCCGTCCGCCGCACCCGGCAGGGTGCAGGAGCGGATGATGCAGATGATGAGGATGAAGAACAGGGCCGGCATCCCCACGGAGCAGACCCGCTCGATGCCGCCGCCTACGCCGCTCATGACCACCAGCATGGTGATGAACATGAAGGCCAGCGCAAAGGCGATGGACACGTCGGGCTGGCTCAGCAACCCCTGAAACACGTCGGCGCCGCCCACTCCGTTAGTGCCAAATTCGGCGCCGATGAGGTTGCCAAAGTTCACCACCACATAGCGCAGACAGTAGCCGCCCAGAGCGCTGTAAAAGCTGAAGATCAGCGCCGCAGCGGCAATACCCAGCCAGCCCAGCCACTTGAAGCGCTTGGAGATGCTCTGGTAAGCGCCTACAGCGCCATGGCCCGTCTTGCGGCCCAGCGCCAGCTCACCCAGCATGATGATAACGCCGCAGCACAGCGCCAGCGCCAGATACAGGATCAGGAAGGGGAAGCCACCGTTGGCACCCATTTTGTTGGGGAAGCCCCATATATTGCCCAGCCCCACAGCCGAGCCCACAGCAGCCATCAGAAAACCGAAGTTTGATCCGAAGCCCTTGCGATCGTTCATCGTGTGTTTCTCCTCTCCGGTGCATAACGCATAAAACCCTAAATATTATACAGCATTTTAACATAAGATACAACGATTTTTTCCGCAAACTCCGTTGGATACAGCATCTATTTATCCGGCAAAATGAGGCAGACCGCATATTTAGCCGGGGCACTCCACAATTTTTGATGTTTTCGGGAAAAGGTGTTGACACCGGGCCGGGGATGTGGTATATTAGGTGTTGCCGATATCCGCCGGTGTGGTGGAATGGCAGACACAGGAGACTTAAAATCTCCCGGTAGCGATACCGTACCGGTTCGAGTCCGGTCACCGGCACCATCCGGTTCTTCTGAATATCGCGGAGTAGAGCAGTTGGCAGCTCGTCGGGCTCATAACCCGGAGGTCGCAGGTTCGAGTCCTGTCTCCGCAACCAGAAAGTCCTGATTTCTTGCGAAATCAGGACTTTTTCCGCACTTTTGCGTCCAATATCTTACTTGCCACTTTTTCTGACCCAAACGCTGACCCCAACGGGAGCGGGTAGCGGAAAGCACTATACCGCGCCAGAGAGAAGGTTGCCCATTGTCTTTGCCGCTTCACGCTTGGCTGAGGTCGTTACATGAGCGTAGGTGTCCAGCGTGAAGCCTGCCGAAAAATGCCCCAGCATGCCAGACACGGTCTTGATGTCCACTCCGTTTTGCAGTGCCAGCGTCGCGAAGGTGTGACGCAGGTCATGAAAACGCACCTTTGGCAGCCCTGCCCGCTTTAGAACGCGGTGCAGCATGTGCAACACGCTGTCCGGTGACATGGGGCCTCCGGTGGGTGACGGAAACACCCACTCGCTGTTACCCGTTTTTCTTCTTTGTTGCATCAGAACGTCTATCGCGTCTGCCGACAGAGGCAGTGTGCGGTAGGCGTTTTTTGTTTTCAGCGGCATCTCAATGATCTTGCCGTCGATGCGCCCGATCTGCCGTTGAACCCGGAGGTCTCCTTTTTCCAAATCAATGTCCGACCATTTTAATCCGAGCAACTCGCCCCGCCGCAGGCCGGTGGTCAGGTCGATGTAGTACAGGGCGAACACGCCGCTGTCTTTTGCCTCGCGGAGGAAGGACGTCAGCTGCTCAATGGGAAGTGTCTGCATTTCCTTGTGCTCTGCCTTCGGCAACGCGCAGCCGTCTGCCGGATTGTGGGCAATCAGCCGCTGCTCGTTTGCCAGCTTCAGGGCAGAGGAAATGATTTGATGGATGTTGCGTACTGTTTTGGCGCTCAGTCCCTTGGGCTGCTTCTGTGCTTCGATTCGCTCTACCCGCCCTTCCGCCAACAATTTCTTGTAGAACTGTTGCAGATGCAGCGTCGTCAGATCATTCAACGGGATCTTGCCGAGCTGCGGCTTGATGTGGTTTTCGATATAGCCGTGATAGGTCAGGTAGGTGGATGGGCGCATCTTGATTTTGGCATAGTTCTCATACCACACTTCTAACCATTTTCCCACCGTGTAGGTCTTGGCTCGTCCATAGTCGATGCCGACGTTTTCCTCGATGGCCTTTTTCAGTTTTTCTTTTACTTCCGTCTGCGTCTTGCCCAGCACATTCTTGATGATGGCCTTGCCAGTTTCTGGATCGTGACCGACGGTGTACCGGCCCTCCCAACGTCCGTCCTTTCGTTTTCGGATGTTCCCTTCCCCGTTTGCTCGTCTTTTTGGCATAAAATCAGCCTCCTTTGTAACGGCAAAGCATACCGTAAACAGCAGAGGAAAGCTACCGAAAAGCCGAACTGTTATCAGAAAGTTATCATTTGCGCTTAGACCACACTGCCCTATCTTTGCCTATTGCGGCGCAATTTCTGCGCTGCCAGGGCGTCCTCTTTTGTTACAGCGGTGCAATTTTTGGACGGTTGAAAGTCTCTTTTCATTGACTGCGGTGACTCAAAACATGCTTGCCCTGCACAATTGATCACGCGGAGGTGATTACCTCGATTTCCTTCCGAAACGGCCATAAGGCACCACTAAAATCCTTGGGACACCTGCGTTTGCGGGAACTAAGACGCCAGCCGTTCTGAAATCTCTCACAAAAGACGCCACAACCGACTGCGCTGAAACCCCCGTCAACTGCCCGCACTGCGGGCAGAAGTGATTGGGCAGAGCGTCGGTTCCGACGCCAGCCCTTTATCCTGCTTTCTTTTTCGTCCTCGAAAAAGCTGCGAAAAGCGCAGCAAACGCACTCATACCAACGTTTCCAACACGTTGGTCACACGACCTTCAACACCTCCGGCGCAAACGCTCCACATTCGCTTTTACTCCTGAAAGTGGGTACACACTCGGCTTTCCGAGAAAGATCGCACACAACGGCTCACACGGCGAAACAGGGAGCGTTTCGGATGGGGGCGCTATCACTACCCTCGACACGAACTGCACGTTCACGAAAATCCCCGGGCCGGGTGTCAGAACGGCGTACTTTGCCGCTTTTTGGTCTTGGTCGGATGTACTCCAGAAGAACGTAGAAAGCCTTCGGAACAGCGATGCGCTTATGCGCGTCGCTGTTCCAAGGCGTCGCGGCCCCGCTGGGCTGCGTAATCTTTTTTCGTTTCTGTCGAAATTACGGTTTTCACACTCTGTGCTCAGGGCTTTCCGCGTGTGCGAGACATAGGAGGTATCACTACCCTCGGCGTGCTTTGCGTGCTTCTGAAACGCTGGACAGCCGCTTGTCAAAGCGGCTATCCTGCTATTCTTTTCGTCCCTCGTAAGTCTTCGGAAATCAACCCAAATTCGTCCCCAATCCTGATTGTACCCTTTCCTACATTTCCTGGCAAAGCCATACACAGCGGCTCACAGAGTGAAGCAGGGCACCGATCACTCCTCATGCTTTTCCTTGTTATTCTTCGTCTTGTTGATATATTCCCCACTATCTGGTGAAGAGGGGGTACCCCATCTGTTGTGGGCGGAGTCATGGCTCTTGGTCATTTTTCAGCAGCAGATTTTCTTCCACAAATCGCCCACGCCGCTTTGGATGTGGCTTGAAGGTGTACGGATGGCATCCATCTCACGCCGAGGGCACACAACGGCTCACAGGGCCAAACAGGGCAAGAATTGCTGCTTGCTGTGTTCCTCTGTATCTGCGGTCTTCTTTACCTACTGCATCGCAAATTTTGACTCGGGGCATTGCGATATTCCCGTTCTTTTCTCTTGTAAACAAATCCCGCCGGGGCAAGCCCCGGCGGGATGGTTACCGATGAAGTGGATTTGAATTTCTGTCTGCAAACCGCATTTGGCTGCCGCTTACGCCTCGCCGCCTACGATTCGTTCGTAGGTCCGGGCCGTCAGACCGTACACCAGCGCGTACACTGCCGCAAAAACCGCCAGCGTCCCCGCCGTGCAGAGAGCAAACATGCCCACCTCGTGCAGACCGAACAGCTCCAGAATGCGGCAGAGCATGGGGAAGGCCGCCAGAATGTGCAGCCCCGCCGTCAGCAGGGGCAGGAAGAACACCAGCAGGATCTGTCCCCGGATGGAGGCGCCCACCTCCCGGCGGCTCATGCCTACCTGCTGCATGATCTGATAGCGGCGCTGATCCTCATAGCCCTCGGAGACCTGCTTGTAGTAGATGATGAGCACCGTGGCCATCAGGAACAGCAGTCCCAGGAAGATGCCCAGGAACAGGAAGCCGCCGTACATTGCGTAGAATTCCTCCGCCATCTCCTGGCGGCTGGCCACGCCGTATCTCCCATCGGAGACTGCCAGAACGGCCTTGGCGCAGGCCAGCTTTTCGCTGTCGGCGCCGTCGGTGTTCAGGTGGATGCGGAAGGTCCGGCGGGCCAGGTCCGTGTTCATCAGATGCTCTGCCAGGGCACCGTCCGCCACCAGGCCCAGCATAACCTCGTTGGTGACGATGGCGCTGTCCCCGGCGGGGAAGCTGTCCAGCCGGGCTTTCACCTGAATGGGTGCCTCCTCATACTCATAAAAGAAGGTCTCCGGCAGCTGAAAATCGCCGTCCGCATAGGCCAGCACCTGGTTTTCCCCCAGGGCGACAGTTTCCCCCGTCAGGCGGCTGTACTCCTCCGCCGTTAGGACCGTGATCTCCGTCAGAAGGCCGCTCTGGCTCATGTCCGTCAGCAGCGTATTGCCGCTGTATCTGGCATGGAAGGAGGCGGACGTCTCATAGCGAAGATCCGCCATCTGCCGCCCAGCGTCTGCCACGGTCCGCTGCACCAGGTCCAGCGTTGCAGCGGGGTCGGTATCATCCTTTAGCGTCTGGGTCACCAGAATATCGTCGGGATACTTGCCGTCCAGAGATTTCTCCGCCCCCAGATAGAGACACAGGGTCCCGGACACCGTCACCAGTACCATGCAGGCCAGGATGCAGATGTTTGCAAGGCCAACGGCGTTCTGCTTCATGCGGTACAGCAGGCCGGAGATGGCGGTGAAGTGGCGGGTCTGGTAATAGAAGCCCTTGTTGGCCCGCAGACGTTTCAGCAGAGCGATGGACCCGGCAGTAAACAGGCAGTAGGTGCCGAGCATCACCAGAATGACCGCCACAAAGAACAGCATCAGGGCGTTCACCGGGTTCCGGGTGGTGAGGGCGATGGCATAGCCCCCCAGCAGCGCCGCCAGCCCCAGGACTGCCAACAGCCGTTTCGTTTTCGGTTCCCGCTCTCCGGCACTGTCGCTGTGGAGCAGCTCAATGGGCCGGGACCGTCCCAGGCGCAGCAGGTTCCATAGAAGCGCCAGCAGGAACAGCACCCCCAGCAGCACCGCCGTTTCTCCCACGCCCCTGACGCTGACGGAGAAGCCGAACTGCACCGGGATCTGCACCAGCTTCAAAAGCAGCAGCAAAATCAGCTTGCTGAGCAGGATGCCCGCCGCGATGCCGCCGGGAATCACGACGGCGGCGCACAGCAGCGTCTCCCAAAAGCACAGGGCGGCGATGTGGCGCTTTTCCAGGCCCAGAATGTTGTAGAGTCCCAGTTCCTTCTGCCGCCGCTTCATCACAAAGCTGTTGGCATACAGCAGCAGCACGGTGGAAAACAGCGCCACCACAAAGCAGCCGATGGACATCATGACCTGCAGGTAGGCGGCGCCCCGCACCGTCTGGATGACCTCGTTCCAGGTCAGGAACCGCAGGATATAATACATGGCCGCCAGCGCACCGCAGGAGAGGAGATACGGGCCGTAATACCGGCTGTTGCGGACCAGGTTCACCAAGGCCAGCCGGGGAAAGAAGCTGCGCTTACCCATGGTTCTCACCGCCTTGGGTCAGCACCGTCAACGTGTCGGAGATGCGGCGGAACTGGGCCTCCCGGCTCTCACTGCCCCGGTAGAGCTGGTGATACACCCGGCCGTCCCGCAGGAACAGTACCCGCCCCGCGTGGCTGGCGGCCTTGACGGAGTGGGTCACCATCAGGATGGTCTGGCCGCCCTTGTTGATCTCGCCGAACAGCTCCAGCAGATTGTCAGAGGACCGGGAGTCCAGGGCGCCGGTGGGCTCGTCCGCCAGAACGATCTGCGGGTCCGTGATGAGGGCCCGGGCCACTGCCGCCCGCTGCTTCTGTCCGCCGGAGACCTCATAGGGGTACTTGATCAGGATGTCGGCGATGCCCAGCTGCTCTGCCAGGGGCTTCAGCTTTCGCTCCATTTCCTCGTAGGGCCGTCCCGCCAGCACCAGGGGCAGGAAGATGTTGTCCCGCAGGGAGAAGATGTCCAGCAGGTTGAAGTCCTGGAACACAAAGCCCAGATGAGAGCGGCGGAAGGCCGCCAAGTCCCCTTCCCGGACGTCGGACAGGGCCTTGCCGTTCAAAAACACCTCTCCGGCAGTGGGGCGGTCCAGAGCCGCCAGAATATTCAGCAAGGTGGTCTTGCCGGAGCCGGACTCGCCCATGATGGCCACATACTCCCCCGGCTCCACGGAGAAATTCACGTTTTGTAGCGCCTCCACCTGTCTGCCGCCGAAGCGGCTGGTGTAGACTTTCTGCAGGTGCTGTACTTCCAATAATGGCATAAAGGTTCCTCCTTTTGTAGCTTGGCACCATCCTACCAAAAAGCCGGACTGTCCGCCATCGTTTTGGCTTACAGTCCAGCTCCGTATCTTACAATTTTGTAAGGTTATTCAACCATGCGCCACTCCCGGCTCAGGTCCAGCCGCACCAGCGTCCCCTGACCGGGCCGGGAGGTGAGGGAGATGCCGTGATTCAGCCGGTCCATCACCTGACGGCAGAGGTACAGCCCGATCCCCGTGGACTTCTTGTCCGCCCGGCCGTTGTATCCGGTGTAGCCCTTTTCAAACACCCGGGCCTGGTCCTCCTCCCGGATGCCGATGCCGTTGTCGGCGATGACCACCGTGGCGCCGTCTCCGTAGATGCGGATGGTTCCGCCTTCCGGGGTGTATTTCAGGGCGTTGGAGAGGACCTGCTCCACCACGAACAGCAGCCACTTCTCGTCCGTCAGCACGGTCTTTCCGGTCTCCTGAAAATCCAGGGTGATCTTTTTCAGAATGAACATCTTGGCGAACTTCCGCACTGCCTGCCGCAGGATGTCATCCAGCGGATACTCCCGCAGGACGTAGTCCGTGGAGTCGCGTCCAGCCGTAAGTAGGAGAGCACCATCTCCACGTACTGCCCGATCTTCAGCAGCTCCATCTCCAGCTCTCCCCGGCGGGGGGAGTCGTCCTCCTGCAGCAGCAGATCCATGGCGGCGATGGGCGTTTTGATCTGGTGGACCCAGAGGGAGTAGTAGTCCGTCAACTCCCGGAGGCGGCTTTCATTCTCCGCCGCCAGCCGGGCCCGGTCCCGGCAGACTGCCTGCAGCAGCGTCTGATAGTCCTCCTCCAGCAGTCCCCGGGCGGGCGGCAGGGACAGGGCCTTCTCCCCCGCCTGCCGCAAAAGCCGCTGCAGCTCCCGGTGCCGCCGGAGAAAGCGGCTGTATCCCACGGCAAAGAGCACCAACCCCAGTGCCAGACACAGCGCACCGGCATAGAGCACTGCCTCCAGGGGCAGGTCGTAGAGGGCGAATACCGCCGCGAATATGCAGACGGCCCCCGCCAGCAACAGCAGCAGCTTGTATTGGCGTTTCAGGTAAGCCAGCAGCATTCTCAGCCCTCCACCAGATAGCCCGCGCCCTTCCGGGTACGGATGAAGTCCGTCAGTCCCGCGCTCTCCAGCTTCTTCCGCAACCGGGCCACATTCACCGTCAGGGTGTTCTCATCCACAAAGCTGTCGGATTCCCACAGCCGGGTCATGATGGCCTCCCGGCTGACGATCTCGCCCCGGTGCTCCAGCAAAAGCTGCAAGATCTTGAACTCGTTCCGGGTCAACTCTACCTTCTGTCCGTTGGCTGTCAGGGTCCCGTCGGACACGTTCAGCACCGCGCCGCCGCAGGAGAGCAAGTGGGCGGTACCGGCGAAGTCATAGGCTCGCCGCAGCATGGCCTGCACCTTGGCGGAGAGCACCTGCAGGTGAAAGGGCTTGGCCAGCAGGTCATCCCCGCCCATCTCCATGGCCATCACCAGGTTCATGTCGTCTGAGGCGGAGGTGAGGAACAGAATGGGGACCTTGGACACCTTTCGGATTTCCCGGCACCAGTGGTAGCCGTTGAAAAAAGGCAGGGAGATATCCAGCAGCACCAACTGCGGGTCAAAAGCGGCAAAGTCCGACAGCACATCGTCGAAGCGTACCGCGCAGGCCACCTGATATCCCCAGCTCTCCAAATGCCGCTGCACGGCGCTGGCGATGACGGCATCGTCTTCCACCACAAAAATTCGGTACACTGGTGATTCCCCCTTTCCATCATGCCTTTATTCTGATTGGAGCATAGCATCCGGGCTGGAAAAAGTCAAATTCTAAAGGGATCTTCATTCGTTCCTGACCCAAACCGTGACCCAGACTGGGATATGCGAGTTTAGTTCCGGGCAGTACAATCGTGCACCAACCAGCACCTTCATCGACTTGCTTCAGCAATGAGCTTTTTTGCAATCGTGTTAACGATACTCTGGGTGCCTGACGGTTATGTTTGTACCTACAAATCAGATGACGGCACCATGTGGGAATTCACAAACAAAGAAGATCACTGGATCACACTTATAATGTTACCTGACAGCGCTGGCATTGATCTCGATACAGAAAATGCTTCCATTGTTGAACATTTGTGTATTGGTGATTGTCAGGGATTATACATTGAACGCCCGGATGACAATTCACTGATTTGGGGTGATGCAAGTGTAGGTGGAGGATTTGCACTGGCGTCATATAATTTGGACAAAACCGCAATTAAGAAAATCGCTGAAACAATTTCCGCAAAATAAGCAGGCAAAGAAATTGCGCACAACGCGCGCATTCAAGGTCTCCTTGGATGTGCGCGGCTCCTTTTACGCTGCACCAGCCACTCACGCCACGCAGTTTATGTTGAAAGCCCGCCTTAAAATAGGTTGATTTTTACCTATAATTTGCGTATAATAGGTGCTGCAAGGAGGTGTTCCCATGACCATTGATACGAACATGATCGTTTCCGTGACGGAGGCCAATCAGAATTTTTCCCGCGTGACGCGCATCGCTGAAACGAATGGACAGGCTGTGATTTTCAAAAATAACCGCCCCAAATATATGTTGGTCGATTTGGACAATTCGCCCTTGATCGACATGACAGATGACGAGAAGATCGACTTTGTGGCGGCAAGAATCTTGAAGAAATATAAGCCCGCGTTTATGGAGTTGGCAAAATGATCAAATTCTCAAAAGCGAAGGTCTTGCTGCTTCACAGGCTCATCGCGGAGGAGACAGGCGGGAGCATCGGC
>OLQL01000198.1_pt1 | contig 65951 bp, 55 predicted proteins | sample 1672971 | NCBI WGS metagenome assembly OLQL01 (sample SAMEA3136742, study PRJEB25190) | human gut metagenome | biome: human gut; feature: human-associated habitat; material: faeces | place: Austria | collected 2013
GCGGAACAGTTGGGGCGTTGCCCCAAACCCCACAAGGGACGCTGTCCCTTGACCCGTTTGGGGCAGCCCGGCTTGAGCGCGTTACCCCCAATTAGCTTTTTCCGAAGGTTTTTATCCTTAGCCCAATGTTACCGTGACCTGATGCGTCTTGCCATCCGCAAATACCGGCAGGACATTGCCCGCAATCGCCTGTCCATCCACCGTCACCTGCTTCACACCGCGGCACACATGCGACGGATTCTCAATCGCAATCGCATACGTTGCTCCGCGGAAACGGCGGCTCACCTGATAGCCGTCCCAAGTGTGCGGAATGCACGGGTCAATCTTCAAGCCTTCCCAGTCCGGCTTGATGCCCAGAATGTAGTTGCTGATGACGTAGAAGTTCCATGCCGCCGTGCCGGTCAGCCAGCTGTTCTTCGCCTGACCGAAGTTCGGCGCGTCCTTGCCGGCGATCATCTGGCTGTACACATACGGCTCCATCTTGTGCAGGTCGCTGATTTCCTCGCGGTAGGCGGGGGCAATGCGGCTGTACAGGTCGAAGGCGCGGTCGCCGTGGCCGACAACGGTTTCCGCGGCGATAATCCACGGATTGTTGTGGCAGAAGATGCCCGCGTTTTCCTTGTATCCCGGCGGATAAGAGGAAACTTCGCCCAGCTCGAGGTGGTACTCCTTGTAGGCGGGCTGGAGCAGCACGATGCCGTGCTTGGTTTCCAGATACTTGTGGACGGATTCGAGCGCCTTTTCCGCCTTGCCGTCCTTCACGCCGACACCGCCCATGACGCAGTAGCCTTGGCTTTCGATGTAAATCTTGCCGTCCTCGCATTCCTTCGAGCCGATTTTGTGGCCGAAAGCGTCGTACGCGCGGACGAACCATTCGCCATCCCAGCCGTCGCGCAGGATGGCTTCGTTCATCGCGTCGATTTCCTTCTGGCAGGCGTCCGCCTTGTCGCCCAGACCGCGGCGGCGCAGAATCGCGACCAGATCCGGCCCAATGGCGACGAACATGCCCGCAATCAGCACGGATTCCGCCACGCGCTCATCCGGCGCGTTCGGGTTGGAGAACGTCTGGAAGGATTCGCTCGGTTCGTCGGAGAAGCAGTTCAGGTTCAGGCAGTCGTTCCAGTCGGCGCGGCCAATCAGCGGCAGACCGTGCGGACCCTTGTTGTTGACGACGTGATAGAAGCTCGCTTCGAGGTGCTCCAGCAGCGTTCCGCAGTCGTCAGGGTTGCAGTCGTAGGGCGTTGCGGCGTCGAGAATGCCAAAGTCGCCCGTCTCCTTGATGTACGCCGCCGTACCGGCAATCAGCCACAGCGGGTCGTCATTGAAGCCGCCGCCGATGTCGTTGTTGCCCTTCTTGGTCAGGGGCTGATACTGGTGATAGCAGCCGCCGTCGCGGAACTGCGTCGCGGCGATGTCGAGGATACGTTCGCGGGCGCGTTCGGGGATTTGATGCACGAAGCCGAGCAAGTCCTGCGAAGAATCGCGGAAGCCCATGCCGCGCCCGATTCCGCTCTCGAACATGGAGGTCGAACGGCTCATGTTGAACGTGACCATGCACTGATAGGGATTCCAAATATTGACCATGCGGCCCAGCTTCTCGTCAGGCGTGGTCAGCACATAGGCGGACAGCAGGTTGTCCCAGTGCTTCTTCAGCGCGTTAAACGCATCGGCAATCTGCTCGTCGGTCGTCAGCTTTTCCAGCAGCGCCTTCGCGGGCGCTTTGTTGATGACGCTGGGCGCGACGAACTTCTCCGCCTGCGGCACTTCGACGTAGCCCAGCACGAAATTGAAGCGGCGCTCTTCGCCGGGGGCAAGGGACACCTTCACCTGATGTGCCGCCATCGGCTGCCAGCCGGACGCGATGGAGTTGCCCATCTTGCCGGTGAAAACCGCCTGCGGGTTTTCAAAGCCGTTGTACAGACCGAGGAACGTCTCCATGTCGGTGTCGAAGCCGTCCACGGGGGTGTTCACGGCGTAGAACGCATAGTGATTGCGGCGCTCGCGGTATTCAGTCTTGTGGTAGATGACGCTGCCTTCCACCTCGACCTCGCCGGTGGAGAAGTTACGCTGGAAGTTCGTCATGTCGTCCTGCGCGTTCCAAAGGCAGAACTCGACGAACGACGTCAGAATGACATTCTTGGGCGCGTCGGAATCATTGCGCAGCGTCACCTGATGCACCTCGGCGGTCACGCCCATCGGCACAAAAGAGAGCTGACTGGCGGTCAGACCGTTCTTCTGACCGGTGATGATGGTGTAGCCCATGCCGTGGCGGCAGGAATAGCTGTCCAGCTCCGTTTTGACGGGCTTCCAGCCGGGATTCCAGACCGTGTCGCCATCCTTGATGTAGAAGTAGCGGCCGCCGTTGTCCACAGGCATGTTATTGTAGCGGTAGCGGGTGACGCGGCGCAGTCGGGCATCGCGGTAGAAGCAATAGCCGCCGGCGGTATTGCTGATGATGCCGAAGAACTGTTCACAGCCGAGGTAGTTAATCCACGGGTAAGGCGTCCGCGGCGTGTCGATGACGTACTCGCGGGCTTTGTCGTCAAAGTGACCGTATTTCATGCACCTAATCCTCCAGAGCAGCGGACGTAGCCGCAGTGATTGTTGCAATCTTATTGTATCACAGCTTTTGCGTTTACGCAAACGTTTTCGTGAATCTTTCGCAAATTTTTTTGTGGGAAATGGCGCTAAAGCGATGCAAAGAGGACAAAACAAACGGTTGTGCAGCGGCGAATCAGCGGTTGACAAAGCGATAGAAAGCGTGCTACAATTCCCAGAAGGAGAAAGCGAAAAGGAAGGAACACACATGGATCGTATTTATCTGGATAATGCGGCGACGACCGCCGTTTCGCAGCCCGTGATGGAGGCAATGCTTCCTTATTATATGCAGGTGTACGGCAACCCGTCCTCCATTCATTCTACGGGGCGCGACGCGAAAAAAGCGGTCGAGCGCGCACGGCGGCAGGTCGCGGCGGCATTGGGGTGCAGCGCGCAGGAAATCTATTTCACCGCGGGCGGGTCGGAGAGCGACAACTGGGCGCTCAAGGGCGCGGCGTTTGCGCATCAGGAGAAGGGGAAGCATATCATCACCACGCAGATTGAGCATCACGCCATCCTGCATACCTGCCAGTGGCTGGAAGCGCAGGGTTGGCAGGTGACGTATCTCCCGGTGGATGCGGACGGCTTCGTGACTGCCCAGCAGGTGGAGAACGCCCTGCACCCGGATACCGTGCTGGTCAGTGTGATGGCGGCGAACAACGAAATCGGCACGCTCGAACCCGTCGCGGAGATTGGCGCACTCTGCCACGAACGCGGCGTACTCTTTCACACGGACGCGGTGCAGGCTGTTGGCGCGATTCCGCTGGATGTCGAGGCGCTCCACGCGGACATGCTCTCCCTCTCGGCACACAAGTTCCACGGGCCGAAGGGCATCGGTGCGCTGTACATCCGCAAGGGCGTGAAAATCGACCCGCTGATTCACGGCGGCGCGCAGGAACGCGGGCATCGCGCAGGCACGGAGAATCTGCCGGGCATCGTCGGCTTGGGCAAGGCGATTGAACTGGCGGAAGAGGGCTTGGCGGAGAACGCGGCGCGGATGACCGTTCTGCGCAATCGGCTCATCAGCGGCTTGACGGCGGCGATTCCCAACATGCGCATCAACGGCACGATGGACAAGCGCTTGCCGAACAACGTGAACGTGTCTTTTGCGGGCATCGAGGGCGAAGCGGTGCTGCTCCGGCTGGATTTGGAGGGCATCGCGGCGTCGAGTGGGTCGGCATGTACGGCGGGCAGCCTTGATCCCAGCCATGTGCTGACGGCGATTGGCTTGACGCGCGACGAAGCGAAAGGCTCGCTGCGGCTGACCCTCGGTACGGACACCACGCAGGCGGATATTGACGAGGTGGTAAAGAAGCTGCCAGGGATTGTGGAGAGTTTGAGGGAGATGACAAGTTGGTGCGGGAGAGGGTAAGGGAAGGAAAAACCGCATGATAATACTATTTCTAAATTCACCTGCGCCATCTTCTCGCGCCTTTTCCATTCTGGTGTCCGGTCGTTCCACTTAGCGTAGCGCTGCTATGCTGCGTTTCACGCTCGTTAGCCAGAATGAAGAATTCGCTTCGCATCTTGGCGCATTCTTATTTGGAAATAGTATAAGGCAGCAAAAAAGCGCGGAAGGCTGATGTGGCTTTCCGCGCTTTTCTCGACAAAAATACGCTATTCCGGCAGGTATGAGGCAGATTCGCGTCCGCAGACGCGACGAGAATGCTTTTTCAAAGGAAAATTCTCCCTTACACAACCCTCGCCATTTCCTCCTCGCCGTCCTCATCCACATTCCCCGTGTGCTGGAATCCCTGCGATTCGTACAGCCGCATCGCCGGAATATTCGCTTGATGGCACGTCAGCACAACGCGCCCGGAATCCCCGAACGGCTTCGTCGCGATATAGTCCAGCACCGCCTTCATCGCCGCTGTGCCGTAGCCTTTGCCCTGCTCGGCGGCGTCAATCATCAGGTGCCAAATGTCGTATTCCGGCACGTCGTAGTCGTAAATCACCATGACGTACCCCACCATCCGCGCGTCAGCGTAAATGCCGAACGGCTGGCACTGATTGCGGTAGACATACGCCTGCGCAAGGCTGCGAATCGGGTGGGAAACGTACTGCGTCTGGTCGTCGCGGAGCTGCAAATGGAATGCATCCAGAAAGTTGCTTTCGTCAATGGGCTTGAGCGTGATGTTCATCGGGTCAATCCTTTCCTAATTAAATCGTCTTTGGGGTGGCATCTGCCCATCTAACGGAGAGCGCGGGCATTTTCATCCCGAAAATCGGATTTTTGGGGAAAAGAAAAATCTGCGTGTTCGTCTTCCCGGCAATGCCTTTTTGTGCTATGATAAAAAGGCAAACAGAAAGGGGAACAAGCATGAAGATTCTGGTTCGATATCACGACGGCGCAGTGCCGCTGACCATCCTGCCGCAGGGGGACTGGATTGACCTGTGCGCGGCGGAAACCGTGACGATGCACGCGGGGGAGTTCCGCATTATTTCGCTGGGCGTGTCGATGCAGCTGCCGGAGGGGTACGAGGCGCACATTGTGCCGCGCAGCTCGACCTTCCGCAAGTGGGGGATTTTGCAGGCGAACAGCATGGGCGTCATCGACGAAAGCTACTGCGGTGACGACGACGTGTGGGGCTTTCCAGCGCTGGCCATGCGTGACACGACAATCGCGCGCGGCGACCGCATCTGCCAGTTCCGCGTGATGAGGAAGATGGACAAGCCGGAACTGGTGACGGTGGAACGCCTCGATAACGCTTCCCGCGGCGGCTTCGGCAGTACGGGTACACGATGAAGAGGAAGAAAAGCCGGACGACGCGGCGCAAGGCGACACGCCGGACGATTTTCCAACTGCTGCTGACACTCCTGATGGCGGTGCTGCTGTTCGTCCGCAGCGACGCGCCGAACGGGGATGATTTCCTCGCGCCGATTCCGACGAAGCTGCCGACGGCGACCGCCGCACCTGTTTCATCCGCTGATTTAACGGTGTATTTCCTCGATGTCGGTCAGGCGGACGGCGCGATTCTCGTCAGCGACGGCCACGCCATGATGATTGACGGCGGCAAAGCCTCCGCCAGCCAATTCGTCTACGCCTACCTGACCAAGACGCTGGGGATTGAGCACCTTGATGCCATCATTGCGACGCATCCGCATGAAGATCACATTGGCGGTCTGCCCGGCGCGCTGAATGCCTGCACGGTCGGCGCGGTGTATTCGCCCGTGACGCAGTGGGATACGAAGGTGTTCAGCTCACTGGTGAAGTACACCGAAAGGCAGGGAATTTCGCTGACCGTGCCGAGCATCGGCGACAGCTTTTATCTCGGCAGCGCGCAGGTGACGTTCCTCTCCGACGGGCAGGGTTTCACGGACACAAACGACATGTCGCTGGTCGTGCGCGTGGACTGCGGCAGCACGTCGTTCCTCTTCACGGGCGACGCGGAGTGGAACGCGGAACACGCGCTTTTGGCAAATGGCGAACCGCTGCAGGCGACGGTGCTGAAAGTCGGCCATCACGGCAGTGAAACCTCGACGTGCTATGCCTTCCTGCGTGAAATCATGCCGCAGTACGCTGTCATCAGCGTCGGCAAGGGCAACACCTATGGTCATCCGGCGGAAAGCACCCTGAGCCGCCTTCGCGACGCGGATGTTGTCGTTTTCCGCACCGACGAGCAGGGGACAATTATCTGCCGCTCCGATGGGCGGAACGTGACGTTTGAGACGGAAAAGTGACGACCGAAGGGGTCAAGGGGCGAACGGAAAGCCCAACTTTTTGCCTCCGCAGAGGCGAAATCCCCTGCAGCAAAAGCGTTGTATAAGGAAGGAGAACCGCAAATGATAAACATCCGCCGCATGTGGCAGCCCCTGACGGCCACTCCCTTCCTCGCAACGGCGGCACACCATGAAATCCTGCCCTGCGAATCCCTGCAAAGGTGGATTCGCTGCTTCTGGGGCGGCATCATCGGCGCTGGCGCATCCCCGACGCGCATCATTCCCGATGTCTGCGCTGACCTCATCTACCACATTGACGAAACGGCGGGACGCATCATTCAAGCGAGTTTCTGCGGCGTCAGCGACGTGTGCGGCACTGCGCATTCGCCGATGATTCCGGGGCATACGGTGAGCACATTCGCCATCCGCTTCCATGCCTTCGGCGCGTATGCGTTTGCGGATGATGCCCTTCGCGGCACGCTGAACGGCTTTGAATCGCCGGAAATCCGATTCGGTCGACTTGACCGGGCACTGCGGGCGCGATTGCTGGAACTGGATGGATTGCCATCGCGCGCGGCGTATGCGCAGAGCGTCCTGCTGGCGTTTCAGTGCCGGGAAAATCCGCTGGTGGAGACGGCGGCGGATGTGCTGCTGTGCCACCGCGGGACGGCGACGGTCAGCGCGTGGGCGCACGAATTGTTCATCAGCAGCCGTCAGCTGGAGCGCCTTTTGGGCGAGTACTGGGGCTTGTCGCCGAAGAAGGAAAGTGCGCTGGTGCGGTATCAAGCGCTCTATCAGGAGATTTGCCGCGGGACGCTGAATAACGTGCAGGACGCGGTGGCGCGCTACGGATTTGCGGATCAGGCGCACCTGTGCCGCGAGTTTCGCCGCTATCACGGGGAAAACGTGTCGCATTTCTTCAAGACATCGTGCGAAAATGGGCGTACAATGGAGGAAAACGGCGTTTATCCGCCGGAGGAGGTATCAACATGAGCGAAAGCATCAGCGTCTGCGGAACGGATTGCGGCGCATGTTCATTCTTTGGGGGACTGTGCCGGGGCTGCAACGAATGTCAGGGGCGTGTGTTCCATGCGCCGGCGGGCTGCGCGTGCCCGATTTACGCTTGTGTGCGGGAGAAAAAAGGCTTGCGGAACTGCGCGCAGTGCCCCGACCTGCCGTGCAGCCTTTGGCAAAGTACCCGCGACCCGTCGTTCACGGACAAGCAGTTTGCCGCGAATATCGCCGGGCGCGTCGAGAATCTGCGGAAGCGCATGACGAATCGCGAGCTGGCGGATTTCGTCTCTGCCCAGCTGGCGCCGCTGCCGGAAGTCCGCCGAATCCCCATGATGGGCGGGTTCATCTTCTACTACCGCGAGCGGATTTTCGGCGGCGTATACGGCACGGGCTTCATGGTCAAGAATGTCCCCGCCGCGTGGCGCTTCATGCCGGGTACTTCCGCCGAGCCACCCTACGATGGCGCGAAGCCTATGCTGCACGTCCCGATTCTCGCCGATTCCGCAAAGCTCCGCGCCATGGTGCAGGCGATGTGGGAAGAACTGCCGGAACGTCCGCCGAGAAAGCGGAAACGCTGACGGCTTTTGGGAAGCACAGCGGCAAATCAGCAAAAAGGCGCGTCAAAAGGGGAAAAAAACTCCGAAAACCCTTGGCTTAATAGTGACAAGTAACTATGCCCTATTTGCGGCAAGTGGTTTCTGATCACGGATGCAAGGCAGACCAAATACTGCGGAGGACTTGCTCCGGGGGATAAGCGTGGGCGCACTTGCAGACAGATCGGCAATCTCAAAGGCAGAGAGCAACGAGAGCTTGCGGACGATCATCCGATTAGGGCGATCTACAATCGCCGCATGAATACGATCACGCAGTATCTCCGCCGTGGCACGCTGGACGAGCAGACCGCCGCCGTAATGAAACGGTTGGCGAAAGATAAACTGGAACGTGCTATTTTGGACGTTGCCTATGCCAATGGCAGTTATGAAAAGGAAATGGAACAGGTAACTTTATTGAAAGAAACAAAGAAGAAACGTTGAATTTGACGAGGTGATGTTATGAAACTAATAAGAGCAAATGTAAATGATTGTGAAAAAATATGGAAAATGCAAACAGAAGCTTTTTCCGATTTGTTAGAAAGATATCAAGACTATGAAACAAGTCCTGGAAATGAGGCAAAAGAAAGAATAGAAGCTAAATTATCACAAGAATTTACATATTTCTATTATATTTTTGACGGAGATAATTTAGTTGGTGCGATTAGAGTTGTAGATAAAAAAGATGGAAGTAGAAAAAGAGTAGCACCCGTTTTTATTATGAAAGAATTTAGAAATAAAGGGTTGGCACAAAAAGCATTTGAAGAAGTCGAAAAAATTCATGGACATGATAATTGGAAACTTGACACCATTCTTCAAGAAGAAGGAAATTGTTATTTATATGAGAAGTTGGGATATAAAAGGACAGGATTGGTTGAAAATATAAATGATAAAATGGATATTGTTTATTACGAAAAGAATTAAACAACTTTCAGTTTTCAAATGAAGGGAGGTGCGCCGAATGTCCGAAGAACGCTTCTGGAATACCGATGAATATGCCAGTACAGCTAAGTAAATTAGTTCCTTATCACAGTTAATCCTTGAAAAATGCGCATTTTGCGCTTGACAAAGCGGCACGTTTATTGTACAATAGTGGATGGCATCAATAGCTCCGCTTGCCCCGGAAACTATTGAAACACCCGCGGAGGACATGCGACCATCATGCCGTGCCGCACACACATAGAGAACCATCACTTAGGGAGGAAAAACCTTTGAAGACGTTCATGCCGAAAGCGGCTGACATTACCCGTCAGTGGTATGTTGTCGATGCCGAGGGTCAGGTGTTTGGCCGTGTGGCCAGCCAGGTCGCGAACATCCTTCGCGGCAAGAATAAGCCGATTTACACCCCCAATGTGGATACCGGCGATTATGTCATTATCATCAATGCGGATAAGATCGTCATGACCGGCAAGAAGCTGGATCAGAAGATTTATTATCATCACACCGGTTATGTCGGCGGCCTGAAGGAAACCAAGTACCGCAAGCTGCTGGCTGAGAAGCCTGAATTTGCAATCCGCCGTGCTGTCGTGGGTATGCTGCCCAAGGGACCGCTGGGTCGCCAGATGGCCAAGAAGCTCAAGGTCTACGCTGGCCCGAATCATGACCATGCGGCGCAAAAGCCCGTGAAGTTTGACCTCGTGTAAGGCGGAAAGGAGAAAAACAAATGGCTAAGGTTGATTACAGCGCTGTTGGCCGCCGCAAGAAGGCTGTTGCCCGCGTCCGCCTGGTCGCCGGTGATGGCAAAGTGACCATCAACAAGCGTGATATTGATAACTACTTCGGTCTGGAGACCCTCAAGATGACCGTTCGTCAGCCCCTGACGCTGACCGGCACGACCTCTTTCGACGTGCTGGTGAATGTCTGCGGCGGCGGTGTGTCCGGTCAGGCCGGCGCAATTCGTCACGGCATCTCTCGTGCCCTGTGCAAGGCTGATCCGGAACTGCGTGCTGCCCTGAAGAAGGCTGGCTTCCTCACCCGCGATCCTCGTATGAAGGAACGCAAGAAGTACGGCCTGAAGGCTGCCCGTCGTGCGCCGCAGTTCTCCAAGCGCTGAGAACCCTTACAAATCAAGGCTTTCCGACCCATGGCTGCCCAATCAGCCATGGGTTTTCTCTTTTATGCAGTCAGTTCCCTGCAAAGGATGCTACTGCGTCACAGGAGCGGAAAGCCTTATTTCATCGGCACTTCAGGGATTTTTCAGCCTTGAAATCCGTGCAAAATCGTGTGTCCGTCCGTCTGCATATGGTTGCAACTTTATGCAGTCATGTTCTGGTGAACAGTCCCGCATTGTCCCGGCTGACCTTCTCCACGTTGCCTACCTCCCGGTGGACATAGGTGTTCATGGTCATGGTAATCTTGGAATGACCGGCGATGCTCTGCAGCGTCTTGATGTCCACGCGACCTGTGGCCTGCAACTGGGTCAGGAAGGTGTGGCGCAGCACATGGGGCGTCACACCCTTGGGAATATCGACTTTCTTGCAGATGCGTGCCCAGGTGTTGCGGAAGGAACGCTCGCTCAGGGCTTCCTCCCCATCCACCACATAATTGGTCGGGCTTGCATTCTCCGGCCTGTTCGCCAGCAGGATTCGCTCCAGCTCCGGCAGCATGGGCACCTCGCGGAGACCCGCCTGGGACTTGGTGGCCTTTTCTACCGGGCGGTTGTTGATGAAGGTGATCTGCCTGCGGATATGGATCAGCTTGCGCTCAAAGTCGATGTCCTCCCAGCGCAGGCCCAGCATCTCACCGCGCCTGACACCCGTGTAGAGCAGGATCGACAGCAGAAGCAAGTCCTTCCCTTCCAGCAGATGAAGATTTGCTTCAATTCCGGCAGCTTCTTCCCTGGAAATGGGCAGACGCTCCTTTTTCTTCTTGCTCATGGTCAGGCGAATGCTCTTGGCAGGGTTCTTTTCCAGCAGACCGTCCTCAATGGCGGAATTGAAGATGCCGTACAGCAGCGTCCGCCAGTGCCGGCAGGTGGAATTGGAATACGCCGCCCGCTCATCGTAGAACCCCTGCACATCCTTGGTGGTGATGTCCTTCAGCCGCTTCCCCCTGAAGTAGGGAATCACATGCTTGTGCAGGTTCATCTCGTAGTCGATTTTTGTGCCTCCACCCAGTCGCTTGGCCTCGAAGGTGTCCCACCATTCCTGGGCATAGTCCTCGAACAGCGGGCTTGCCGGATTGGCATCTGCCTGACCGTCGGACACGCCCTCCAGCATCCGCATCTTCTCATGGAAGGCCTGACACATCTGCGGAATGGTTCTGCCCTGTACCCAGATGTTCCCGAACTCGGTCGGGATACAGCACCGCTTCATCTTCGGATCAATCGTTGTCATCGTTGATTCTTCGGCGTTCGGGGGATCCGGTATGGGGTTGTCAAGGTGCACCTGACCGAGGGCCCCGGCGACAGCGGACTGTATGATCTGCTGAAGCTGTTCATCCCCGGTCAGCTTTTTGTATTCGTCAAAAGAGGTGACTTTCCCTGTTTCGGGCATCATGTTTGTCTTTTTGATTGCCTGGGTCATAGAACTCCTTATCTGCAGGCCGGTCATAGGCCGTAACGTATTTCCGTTTGATCTTGTTGATTCTCATATGATTCATTCTGAATTTCCTTTCTTTCTGACCCTATTGAGGGCAGATTTTCGGACGGGTGGACACGGCATCCACCCGCCCGTATGTCGTTGCCTATACGCCTTGTTTTGTCCGGGCTTCAGCGTTCCAAAAGGGTAAGACTCACCTGCCCATTTTGTGTTGCTTGCTGGTCTGACGGGTATATTGCGCAAGAACCTCCGGCGGAATGACAGCAAGCTGTTTTTCGTACCGCTGACACTTCTGCTCCAGCTGATGGATGGCGGTTCTGCTATCCATATCTTGCCGATTGCGCTGCCTGCGTTCATCCTCCAGAATGCAGTTTTCCTGCTTCAACTGCTCGTTCTCCGCAATGATGGTCGTAAAGGCCTCCTGGTACTGCGCCAGCTGCGTTTTCATTTTGCCGAAGCGAACCAGCAAATCCCTGACCAGCGGAACAAGCTGTTCCAGCCGTCCTTTGCTGTTCAGCAGATTCGCACCATTTATCAGCGCTTCCACCTTGTCAGCCAGCTTTGTCATTTTCCGGATGTCCCTGGTGAAGGCCTTGAACTCCTGCACGGTCATGTGTGTGCGGCCTGTCCTGGCGGCAGCTTCGCCTCGGCATAGGTCAGGATAGCGCTCCGCCATGTGTTCGTAGTACTGATCCTGCCACTGAACCAGCGTCTTCCGGTTGCCGATGATGTCCTTGGCACTGAGCCGCTTGTCCTCCGTCAGGGGCACAAAGACCACATGCATGTGGGGTGTGCCCTCATCCATGTGCACCGCTGCCGACACGATGGTTCCCGGATGCTGGTGCTTCTTCAGAAATTCCAGCGAGTGCGCATAGTAGGCACGGATTTCATCCTGTGATTTGCCATCGAAGTAACCGGTGCTGACGGTGAAAAGCACCTCGACCAGCCGAATGCTGTCCGACCTGACGCGGCATCCGGCTTCCCTGATCTGCCTCTCCGCCTCGGCTCGATAGTGCTGTGGCGGATGAATCAGGTTGTAGTTCAGCGGACTGCGGCTGCGGTCGATGTCGGGATTGCTGGCGTATGTCTCCTTGGTGCGTTCGTTGTGCCCCTCGATACGGCTGATCTCCGGGCCCTTGTACTTAGCGAAGCGCATGATGGCGTAGTTTGGTGTATTCATGATTCTCTCCTTTGTCGACAAAAGGACAGTGCCTTCTATCAATGCTATTTACGCTGAAAAGTACCGGAGGGGTTGTTCTTCCTCCAGTACCCTGGGGTTAACATGGACGGTGCCGACAGACGGCCGGCCCATGCCGATATAGGTCGGGAGATCTACCCAGATGTAGCCATGCCGCTCCAACAGCTCCAGGACGGGTTCCATATCCTTCGCGTCGCGGAAGAAACGTCCTCGGCACTTCTGGTACAGGTCGGAGCGGCAAATTTCCGTTACGCCGAGCTTGCGGAGCTTCGCGACCACATGCATGGCCTTCTCGACGGTTTCATCTGCGCCCAGCACGGAATAGGCGTACAGTGCATGGCGGAAGGCATAGCTGCCGATTTGAATGGCATTGTCGATGATCGGTTCCCCGATGTCACCCGCCTCGTCGGCGGCTACATGCAGCAGCCCGGCTATCCGCAGCACCAGACCAATGTATTTGCTGCCCCACTCCCGCATGTCGCGGTGCTCCTTGCGAAGATAGACTTCCACATCATGGCAGAGTTCGTCCATCCTGCCAACTGCCTCGGGGGTGAGATGCAGCGTAACAGAATCACCCTCCGACCTTTCCAGCAGCCTGAAAATCAAATCGTCGTAATCATCCTGTACGGTCGGTGGAATCGGTTCAGACCGGAACGACCTGGGCATGGAAGAACCAGAAACGTTGATATACAGCAGCCGGGCCAGAAAGCCCCTGCCGTCCAGCATGCCGTTCCGCATGATTTCACTCAGGACGCTGGGCTGTGCGCTGATGATCATAGACAAGGTTGGATGCCTGATGTAGTCAGGCTCACGGTTGATGCGATCCACACGAATGGTGTCCCCGCAGATGCCTTTCAGCCAGACATCCAGATTGGGTTTCTTGGTGTAACGCCCAACGATGTTGTCGAAGGCACCGCCCTCGGCGGAGATGAGCGCCATGCGCCCGCCATTGTCCTTTAGTAGCCTGACCATGGATTCGCTGGTGCAATCGTCCGTGAAGATTTGCAACGGTCTGATATCCGGCAGGTCAGCGAGGTTATCCTGGGCGTGCTGCAGCTCCAGCTCGGTCATCTTGTCGTATTTTGATTCCAGCACCTTGGTCAGCCGGTTGATATCACGCTGCAGGGACTCACGTTCCTGCCTGTTCCGGCGCATCGCCGCTTGATGCTGCTCGTTATATTGCTGCTCATAATCCTCAATGGCGGCAGTCATGGCATGAATCACAGCCGATTTACGGGAACCCGGCGGAGCAACCAGAAACACATACAGGCTGGTCTGCTCGTAATGCCCGATGTTGCCCTCAACTTTGACCGTACCTTGCAGGCATGTAGCCAGCACGCCGAGAGCAACCCCGGCAGCCATATCCACCGGTGTCTGGGTGTGGACAGCCACCGCCTCCACATAGGCGCGCAGCTTCGGCGGCAGGCATTCCACCGGAAAGGATGGCAGGGAATCCGCGCTGGGCTTCAGTGGCACAAAGGGAAGGAAAGGCCCGGCAGAGGGTGCTGCACGCATATCGGCAGCGATGTTTTCAGGGTTGTTAGGGTTTTCAGTAGGCGTTATGGTTTTCATATATCCTCCTAAAGTGGTTGTTACTGTGGAGAAAAGGCGGACTTCCTCCTTGGACATGGTGTTGGTTGGCCTGACCTTTGCCTGTTTCCCGGGTAGAAACCTTTTGTGGCTCACACCCAGTCCCCTGTGGGGCGCTCGTTCCCGGCGGCAAGGTGCTTCGTGAAGTATTTTCCGGTGTCCGGGAGGTCTTCGCGGTTTATGTCAGGCAAAGGCATCAGCCGAAGTTGTCAAGGTGCTGTCTGATAGCGGGGGCACCGCATATCGTCAGGTCTACTTTATCGCAGAATAAAGAGAACCCCCGTCTTTCGTGCAAAGATGAAAGACAGGGGTTTCTGGCAGCATGAATCTTTCAAATATGAAAGGGAGGACGATGCTCTCCGTTGATGTTGTTGAAAAATGCTTCGTGTTCGCTTGTGCAAGAGAATATAGTTTCGTATAATGGTAGTTGAAAAGGGCTGAATGGGGTGATGCGCGTGAACGAGTATTTGCCGGGCACCATTGGGGAACGTATCAAAGACCTGCTTTCTGAGAAGAAAATGAGTCATGCGAAGTTGGCGAAAGCCATTCACATTTCAGAGGCAACGATGAGCCGATACATCAACGGAACCTCAGAGATTCCCTGCGATGTGCTGCTTGGCATTGCCCGGTTCTTCAACGTCACCACGGACTTTCTGCTGGGCGCAACCAACATCCCCTACAAGACCAACTTTGACATCGACAAGCTGGGCCTGACAGAGGCTGCCGCGAAGAAGCTGCTGTCCGGAGCGCTGAACATGGATGTGCTGAACAAGCTGCTCATCAACGAGGACTTCGCCATCCTCACCGAGCAGATTGCGCAATATGCGGACGAAACGAACCGCGGAAGCCTTGCGGTGATGAACAAGGTGCTCCAGGTTGCCGGTAACACGGTTACAAAACATGCAAAGACAACACCGGCAGATAAAGCGATTGCAGCGCGTGTGATCCGTGATATCCGCAGCAACATGGTACCTCCGCAGCTGCCGGATACCGCCGCCATGGAATTGACCTGGTCGCGCATACTGGCATATCTCCATGAGGGTGCAGAAACCAGAACCAGAGAAAACGTGAAGCTAACCTCCGCCATCATGGAGAGACTGGTAGAAACGTTGGAAGCACGAAAGGGCACCTTCGATTTGCACAGCATGACAATCAATGACATCGTTGGAGCAATCACGGAAGTTGTTGTCGCTTCCGGCTATCCTGAGGACGAGAAGGAATCGCTGGAGAAAAGTCTGCAGACCATGTTCATGAACTTCACACAAGCACAGGGCCGATGATGAACGCTGAGCACTGGAGGACGGGTATACCTTCGCCCAAGCAACAGGCAGGGCATATGCCTATGCCCCATGCCGCACAAAGCCACCCTGCCGTCATACAGCAGGATGGCTTTCAGCAGCGCGTCCGGCAACCGTCCGCTGCCTGTCCCTTGCGCGAAGGTATAACACACTAGACTTTGCAATACCGGCCATCAAACGGCGGAGCCGTTCGCTGGCTACGCTCGGCGATTGCAAGCAATCGCTTTCGCTAGTCCGGCAAGCCGGACCTCATGCAAAGTCGTGTGCCAACAGGGATGCTACGCGCCCCTATTGGATGACCCAGCGTGGGCTGCGGCCCATGAAAGGCAGCGCCCCACCATAATCTCGCCCTATAACACCAAACATTATGAATAGGCATAACGTGTGACAGGATAGTGATCCACGACAAATGTGTACACTTTCTGCCGACAAGTCTTCATTTCCGTGTCGGAGTAGCTCTGGGGCAGGCTGTTCCATAGCACATTCCGGATGGCGGACTGCACTGCAGCGCGGGTGCTTTCTTTCTCACGCCAGTTATCCATGTCAGCGATTGACCTTCGGATGGCATCAAGCAGTTCCCTGGCAGATGCCTTCAGTGCTCTGATGTCCTCCCTGGACAAGGAATCCTTTTTCAGCAGGTCATACAGCGCCAACTGATCCTCGTTATCAAAGCCCTCGCGCACCCAACGCTCTGTTTCATCGTCCAAATCGCTGGCGAGCTTCATCAGGTCGGCAAAGGTTTTTTCGATGGCAGCACGATCCTGCTCCTGGTTATAAGCTTCCACGATGGTCTGATAACGCTCGTAAAAGTCGATTCGCGTCGGATTGACGGCGAGCATTTCCGCAAGCCGCTCTTCAAGCAGCGTCTGCAAATCACGCAGAATCAGATTCTGATGCTTTTGCCTGGCAAACTCCATGCGTAGCCGCTCGAAGTCAATGCTGCTGAGATCGAAGCGCTTGCTGTCATCCTTTGCACCGGCTGTGACCTCAATGGATTCACTGACAATGTCGTTGATCCGCTTCATCAGCGCGGAGTTGTCCGCACGGGCGACACGCTTGTGCATTGTATCGTAAACAGCGCTGATGGCATCCTTGGCAGCGCGTTCATCGTCCAGCCGACCACGCTCCACATACTTGAACATGCGGAACAGCTCGCGCGCCATGATGCCAAATCTCTTCCGGACATCATCCTTGCCCGAAAGGGCATCCGCACCGTTCTGTACCTGAGCCATCCGTGCAAAGCCCTCGCTCCGGATGATGGTGTCCAGATTGAAATCATTTTTGGACATCAGCTGACGAATGGACGCAATGGTTTCACGGATTTTCGCATACAGCTGCTCAATGTCAGGTGTGGGATCCACATTCGCACGCCCGCCAGAGGTATAGTCCGCCAGCGCTTGACGCAGCGCCTTCACCACGCCGATGTAGTCAATGACCAAACCGTTCGTCTTTCCATCAAAGACACGGTTAGCACGGGCGATGGTCTGCATCAGGGTGTGAGCCTTCAATGGCTTGTCCAGATACAGACAGCTCAGGCTCTTGACATCAAAACCGGTCATCCACATGGCACACACAAACACCACGCGGAACGGATTGTTGTCGTTCTTGAACTCCTTATCCAGCTTGCGTTTTTCCATCTTCTGACGATGGGGTGTAATATCAAGTCCCCAGTTTTCAAAGATTTTCCACTCGTTCTGCTCCTGACTGATCACCACAGCCATTTCCGTTTCCTTCATCCAGCTCAGCTTGCGCTGGATTTCCTGGCTTTCCTGCTGGGTGGCACCCTGCAGCGAGGCCTCCAGCGCCGCGATGGCCTGCTGCCAGTATTCCTGCACGAAGTTGTACATACGGACGCAGGTCACCTTGTTGATGCACACGAACATAGCCTTGCCCGTGGTCCACATTTCGGTGTAGTGCGCCACAAAATCCTTCGCGATGGCGCGCAGTCGCTTTTCAGCCGTGAGAATATGGATGTCCTTTGCCAGCTCGCCTTCCAGTTTCTGTGCCTGTTCACTGTCCATGGCTTCGCTGTCGAGTAAATCCGTCAGTTCCTCGGAAATCTGCGGGTTTGTGATTTCCAGCGTGTCGGCCCGGTTTACATAGTACAGGGGCACGGTGGCGCCGTCCTCCACGGCACGCTTGAAATCATATATGGAGATGTACCCGCCGAAGGTGCGCTCGGTGATGTTGTCATAGGCAAACAGCGGCGTGCCGGTAAAGCCGATTCGATTGGCGGTCGGCAGCAGCTTCATCATGTTGTCGGCAAAGATACCGTTTTGTGTGCGGTGGGCCTCGTCGCTCATGATGATGATGTCATGATCCGGCTGGATAGGCGGCAGGTCATCGCGATTGAATTTCTGAATCAGTGTGAAAATGTAGCTGGGGTTGCCCTTCAGCATATCCACCAGACGTGCGGCACTGGTGGGAATAAAGGCGCTGGCTGTGACACCGCCGATGCAGCCGCAGTTTTCAAAGGTATCGCTGATTTGGTTGTTCAGTTCATCCCGGTCGGTCAGCACCACAATGGTCGGACTGCCGGAGAATTTGCGACGAATCTTCTGGGCCAGGAACACCATGGAATAGCTCTTGCCGCTGCCCTGCGTATGCCAGAAAACACCCAGTCGACCATCGCGCAGCCTGCGGTTGCGGTACGCCTCCACGGCCTCGTTCACGCCGAGATACTGATGATTGCGGGCCATAATCTTCGCCGTATGACCGCCGGAATGATCGAAGAGGATAAAGTTTTCCAGCAGGTCAAGGAAATTCTCCTTTTTGCAGATCCCGCGCAGCATAGTTTCCAGGCTGACCGCACCCTCATCGTCTTCCTTCAGGCGCTTCCACTCGTTGAAGAATTCATACTTGCTGCCGAGGGTACCGACCTTGGAATCCACCCCGTTGGAGAGCATCACAAAGGCATTGAACCAGAACAGCTGGGGCACCGCGTGCTGATAGTCCCTGTAGTTGCTGTCATAGGCCTGACGCACATCCACGCCCATCTTTTTCAGCTCGATGAAAAGCAGCGGGATGCCGTTCACAAAGCCAATGATGTCTGCCCGGCGGTGATACAGCGGGCCCTCCACCATCAGCTCCTTCACGGCAAGAAAGTGGTCATTGGCGGGGTGATCAAAATCAATGACACGAGCCAGGCGCTTTTCGACGCCGCCATCCGGCAGGCGAAAGTCCACCGGCACGCCGTCCGTGATAAGGCGATACTTGGCCTCGTTGGTCTGCAGGGGCGTGGCAGAGGAGGATGTCTCCAGCAGGGTTCGGATGATGCTATCCGCGTACCCATCCGTCATCCAGCTGTTCAGGCGGAAAAGTGCCGGGCGCAGGTACCTGGTGAGTAGCACCTCGTGGTAGTCGGTGCGGCCCAGGGTGCCGGATGCGCCCAGGGTCTCCGCTTTGTAGGCATAGGTTAGGTCCCAGCCCAGCTCGTTGTGGAGCAGGTCGCCTGCGGCACCTTGGATTAGGACGGTTTCGGAATAGTCGTAGCTCATATGATTATCCTCCGAGCGTTTCACTTCGGTTTACCACAGATTGTTATCATCTCTTACTTTAGTAATGTACTCATTTATTTTGTTAAAATCTTCTTTAGTTTTCATTCGAGTCCAGTCTGATTGCATTTGGATATAGTCTGTCTCAGAAATGTATGGGCGAATCATTGTTGAGGCACGCGCAAATGAATCATTCAATAAAATTGGTATTAATGTCGTCGTTGAAAATGCAATAACTGCACACAAATTGATTAATCCTAAGAGAACCATGTCTATTTTATGTTTAACGCTCTCTTTTTTTGCATCATTACTCAATTTATCCAATTGTGTTGACAAATCACCTTCTTCAGCTGTGCTTTTTTCTGTCTCAACAGGCTTTTTCCCATTCATGATACCTTTCATAGTTGCAATTCGCTTGAGAATATCTTTATACTTTCTCATATGCTTTATTCCATCGTATGCAGAAAAAGATATGCTTGTTAGCATAACAACCAGGAAAACAATTCCTGCATGCATAGCATATGTATACTGTGTAATACAAGCTGCATATCGAAATAAGCTATCAAGCCACGCGGAAAACAACGAATGTCCTGCGTTTGGTAAAACCGCGATAAAACGACCTGCCATGTTCAAAGTTAGTGTTACAATAAGTGATATGATCAAATCCTTTTTATATTGTTTCAAAAAGTTCTTCACGCTTTTCCTCCATTTCTCCGCTCATCAGCTCGGGGAGCAGCCTATCTCTTGCCTCAACAAGAATACTGATCTGTCTGTTAAGTGTCCTGATTTTCTCAAAGCACGGCCGCATGAATTGCTCAAACCGATCAATCAATGACTTTTGGGGCAATAAATATGACAGTACTTTCAATTTATCCTTCTATGCTCGCTGGCGACCATCAGAGCCAGTCATACTATTGATTGCTTCGGTTCGGAAGCTATCACTGCGAGCAATACAATAGACCATATATGGATTCAGTATCTTTGATCGCATAACAATGAATTCGGTTGAGCCGACAGCACCTTCGTCTTTGTCAAGGAAATCAACAAAAGCTGTTTTTCCGTTTTCGAGGCAAGGTGTAATGCGTGCCAACAGAGTATCTCCGTTTCTGAATTTGCTTCCTGAATTGGACATGGTATTTTCGATTAATGATTGATCTATTACCATAGACGATGTGCTAAGTGCAGCCATCGGAACAGACTGTTTCGTCCGGTCTTTGGATAGAGGCACTTGGGGGTCGAATTCGATCACATCTCCAAGGAATACTACTTGCCACCCCTCCGGCACCCCGTCCACAATCTTCACGTCCTCATGCCCCGGGAACCGCAGCTCCACGAACCACTCCCTGTACAGCCGCTGCGCCGCTTCTTCCAGCAGCTTGATTTGGCGGCGGTTGTTTTCAATCAGGTCGTCGTAGGCGGAGAGGATGGAGGCGATGCGGTGCTGAGTAGGAAGGTCAGGTACTACAATGTCCAAAGCAGAAAACTTCGCTTTGTTCAGAATAGGAATGGCTGTAGAATTCTTACCAAGTGATTGTATTTTGTCTTTCATGGAATAAAGCAAATAGTAGACAAACTGATAGTCATAATTACTTGAGACAATGATAGAGTTTATCTGTTGATTCGTGACACTCATCTGCTGTGTGATAACAACCTTTCCCATGTCTGAACCAATACATGATACGCATATTGTATATTCTGGGACTACGCTACTCGCAACGTTTTCCATTCCTGAGTCAGTGAGAAAGCGTTCGGTTTCTACGGAACGAATACCAACCATATCTTTAGGCGTGATGAATGGTATGCTTCCTCCATAATACTCATCGTGTTCAGTTGATGGTGTTTTCCCTGTAACCACTTTACCAAGAGAGCCAATAGTGACTTTGCTCCAACTCACAGCCCCATCCCCTCCCAATTCTTCGAGATGGTCGCCATCAGTTCATCGCTCTGCTTCTGCAGCGCCAGCAGCTCCGCGTGGATGGCCTTCATGCGCTCGGCAAAATCCACATCATCGGCTTTCTGCTCCTCCACACCCACATACGCGCCGGGAGTCATGCTCCAGTTCTTTTCCTCGATCTCCTGCAGCGTGGCTGCCCTGCACAGGCCGGGAATGTCGCGGTATTCGCCCTCGCCGAACCTGTCCGTCAGCCACAGGGCCTCCTTCACCATCGTCAGCTTGTCCTGCAGGGCGGCAATCGTTTCGTCATACTGCGCCTGTACACGCTTTTTGTCCCGGCGTCCTGCGGCAGCAACGGCTTCCTTGCTCTCGGCGGTGGCGCTGGCTATGTCGCTTTCCAGCTGCTCTGAACATCTGGCAAAGGTGTCCTCCGGCGTCAGCGCCAATGCCACGCGGTATTCATCCACCAGCGCCCTGTATTTCTCCACCTCGCCCCGGTGCAGCCATACGATGGCGTTGAGGTTCTTCATCTGCCACGGGCTCCACTCGTTCAGCGTGCGATCCACCGCCGTGTAATAGTTCCGGCTGTCGATGAACAGCACCTTGTCGCGCAGTTCGAGCTTCTTTCCTTTGTCGAAGAACCACAGCGTGCAGGGCAGGCTCTTGGTGTAAAAGAAGTTGGTGCCCACGGAAAGCATCACGTCCACCGCGCCCGTCTGCACCAGCTGACGGCGAATCTCCCGGTCGCGCCCGCTGCTGTCCGTAGCAGATGCCGCCATCACAAAGCCGGCACGACCCCGCTCGTTCAGATAGCTGTAGAAGTAGCTGATCCAGAGGTAGTTGGCATTGGAAACTTCCTTGTTGCCGTTCACGCCCGGCATGCCAAAGGGCAGACGCCCGGCAGTTTGCGTGCTCTCGCTCTTGACCTTGTCCACATTGAAGGGCGGGTTTGCCATCACAAAGTCACACTTGCCCTCAAGTGCGAAGTGATCGTTGTAGAAGCTGTTGGCTGCATCGCCCGACACAATCTTTGCGTTCAGGCCATGCACCGCCATGTTCATCAGGCATAGCCTGGCGTTGTACTCCACCTTCTCCTGCCCATAGAATGTCATGGTCATGTTGGCGTTTGCGCCATACTGCGCGATGAAATCGGCTGAAGAAACGAACATGCCGCCGCTGCCACAGGCCGGATCTATCAAAGTGGCGTCTTTGATACACAGGAATATGGACGCGAGTATGGAAAAAGCCCAATAAATAAGGACTTCCGAGGTGCTTCAACTTCTCAGAAGTCCTTATTTTGGTAGGCTATATGCGGAAGTCAGTGTGCTACATGCACAGATAAAGAAAACGCTACACGATTGTTGGGTCTATCGTGTAGCGACATAGGGTTATCGTGTAGTGTTATGAATTACAGTTCTTGCAAGGAACATATCATTATTCATCAAAACCAAAGTCATCGACTTTCAGCGTTGCACAGTTTTCCTTGATTGCACGAGCAGTATTGACCGGTGTGCCGTTAGGCATTTCTGCCTCAACAAGCAACTTGAGTTCGACTTTTGCTCCATCAATCTGCATAAGATGATTGATAATTTCGTCCATCAAACTACCGACATTCTTTACTACACGCGTGTTATCAAGCGTTGCAGTCATGCTGAAACGCCTGTTCTGCGGCTGGTGGGGCTGAGGCTCTGTTGCAGGCTGGGGCATGGGATTATCATTGGGTGATTCAGGTTGTTCCCCCGCTGGAACTTTCCACGGATTCGGTTGAGGTTCAGGTTTGGCCTGTGCTTCTGCATTCTTCTGCTTGAGTGCAGCAATCTGTTTGACCAAGTAACCCGAGCGATCAACAAAGCCTACGTACTGGTTGTACTTCAATGCAGTGTACTTACCATCGGTTACGCTATCGGCATATGCAAAGTAATCCTCGGAATTGACGCCATTCTGAATACACGTTTGGAGCACTTCGAAGGACGCCAGACGCGGCAGATAACAGTAAGTAGAGTCCGCTCCGCAAGCCCCCCCAAATCAAGCAATAGCGGATAATCGGTCAATAGAACAGAGAATCTGCAACAAATCGGCAAAAAGGTCAAGACAAAGAGACCTGAGCCTCTTGGTCAGATTCATGCAAAGGAGGGCGACACCGATCACACAGAAGGATGTCTCCCGGAGATGAGCCATGATGCGGTTCAGTCCGTAGGCGCGCTTACCGGTGCCGAATTCGCCTTCTATCATGTTGCGGTCACAGATGTCCTGATACGTCTGCCGACGGGCGGTTTTCGTCGCCTCCGGGTTCTTTGGGGGACGGCCCAGGGCAGGTCCGGTGAACTGAATGCCACGCTCCTTGCACCAGGCGATGGCTTCCCTGTTTCGGTAAATCTTGTCTGCCAACACCCTCGCCGGGTAGTATCCATAGTGTTCCCGGTATCCTTCCACAGCCCGGAAGAAATCGGTGGCTTCGTTGAAAGCGTCGAAGGAAAGCCGCTCAATCCGGGCATAACCGTCCACCATGCTGATGTGAAGCTTCGCGCCGAATTCCGTGTTGGCGTGTGCCTTGCCCCGGACAATTGGCCGCACCCACGGCTGACGGATGCTGACGATTCGATCCGGCACGCTGTGTACCCGATGCTCATGCATGTACAGTTGCTGCTCGTAGAGCGTGGTGAGCGTGTTCAGCAGGTCGTAGACCGCCTGGTCAAACCGGATATCTTTGTTTCGGACGAAGTCCGCGATGTACCCGATATCGCGGCGGATGAACTGCAGCTGCTGCCTGATGCACTTCCGAATGGCCTTGGCAGAGCGTTTTTTGCTCTTGGACAGGTTCAGGAAAGACTTTCGCGCAATCTTCGAGTACATCCGGGGTGTCTTCCAGCCATTGGCCTTGCAGGTCTCCCTGACAATGTCTTCCAGCAGTTCTCGAGCATGATTCAGGAGTTGGGAATCCTGCGGAAAGGCGATATCAGCCGGGCAGCAGGTCGCATCCATGAGGATCGTTCCGCTGTTTGACGGTGTTTCCGGCTCAGACTGCGCTGCTTTCTGTCCGCTGCTCCCGCCTGGCTTTCCCTGGTCGTCATGATCCTGACGAGGTTTCTTTGGTATGCTGGCCTCCAGAATCGTCGCAATGGCCTCTGGCGGAAAACGCTTGCGGAACTCCACCATGGTGGATGCCCCAAAGGGAGCCTTTGAGCTGTACGCCTTCATTCCGAGAAAGAACTGGAGATAGGGGTTCTCGCTCACATGGCGTACCGTCCACTCGTCGCTGCATTTCAGCCGCTGTTTGATGATGAGTGCCCCCAGTGCGATTCGCGCCGAATGCGCCGGATGTCCGTTGTCCACAAACTGCTTCGCGTACTCTCGCTCCACCGTGTCCCAGGGAATCAGGCCCGCCAGTTTGACCCATTCGTTTTCCGAATCCAGTTCCCCGAACGGAAAAATAAAGTCCTCGAATGCCAGCTGAGTCTCCTTCTTGTACATCCGCCCTCACTCCTGTGCAAGCTTTTGGTGGGTTCTTCTCGCTTTCCCTTGCACTTGTATGATACCATACGGGCCGTTCAGATGTTGGTTTTCTTATGTTTTGGTGGTTGCGGAGCAGACTCTAAATATTTTTCTTTTTATCCCGCTGGGATTTTTGTGTCCTTTTATAAGCAAAAGTTATAAAAAGATGAAAAATACTCTTTTAATTGGTATTGGTCTTTCGCTATTTATTGAAATTGCCCAGCTATTCACACTGTATAGAGCAACCGATATAAATGATTTACTAACAAATGTGATGGGGACATTTATAGGGTATCTATGTTCAAAATGGATACTTAGCAAAAGAGAAGGGCTTGAAGCTTATTCAGAGACAACACCTATAAAAAGAGATTGTACGGTATATGTACCTATCATTATTATAGCGGTTACTAGCATATTGGGGTTTTTTAGTTATCACAACGTCTCTTACTTGGCTTCAATCTACTCGAAGATCCAGCATTGTTCGACGAACCTGTATCCAATTCCGAAGCTCCTTTTTTCTTGGGTGCACTCATATTGCGGTTATTTAATCTACTTACCAATTGACCACATGCGGCTTTTATATTGCCACCTCGGGATTCTCTGATTTTCACAGTAAGTCCCACCTTATTTAACTTATCACGAAATGCAACGAGTTCCTGTTTGTTTGGTCTTCGAACTGCTTTACAATCCGTTTCATTGTATTGTAAAAGATTAATCAATACATTTTTGTCACGAAACCATCTTCCCAACTGTTTTACATCATTCGCACGATCATTTACACCCGGTATAAGCAAATATGCTATAGTAACGCTACGATTATGTCTTTCTGAATATGAGAGTACTGATTGAACTACTTCATTTATATCATACCCTTTCATATGCGGCATGATATAGTCCCTTACATGCTGATTCGTGGCATGCAGGGATAACGTAAGTTGGATTTTTAAATGTTCTTCTCTCAACTTCTTCATCTGAGGGAGCGGTCCCGTTGTTGATATTGTTATACCATCTGTTGGAAAATCAAGTCCTTTGCGGTCTCTTAATATATGAATGGACTTTATCACGTTATCATAATTGAACAGAGGTTCTCCCATGCCCATGAATACAATCCTATTTACTCTACCATTTATCAGTATTACTTGTTGAACTATTTCAGATGGTGTTAGATTTCTGACAAATCCATTTTCACCAGAGGCGCAAAAGATGCACCCAACAGGGCAACCTATCATGGTGCTCACGCATACAGTAGTACCAGTTTTTCTTTTAATGCTTACCGTTTCAATGCAATAGCCATCTGACAATTCAAAAGCATATTTCTGAGTATCCGGACCACGAAAGATTTCCTTGATGGTTATCGTTTTATACTTGTTACTACTTTGGGAACCGGAGTATAATTCGCGATAAAACTTATCCGCCTCAACTTCTCCCAATACACCAACCATTTCAGAATATGTGTATCCATATGGATCCTTATATATATCCGTGGCTTGAACAGAAGCATTCTTAACCATATTCAACATATGACCTCCAATAAAAAATCACGCTAAGATTCGTTGCAAAAGGCAATCACATTTCCTTTGCAATGCCCTCCTGAAAAACTTCCATGGAATCCAACATTTTCAGAGTTCGTTCATCACTACTAAAAACTGCAAACAATGCTAAAAAAACAGTCAAATTCAATTTTTTCTTACCATTTTCAATTGCATTATAAGTTTGCCTTGAAATGCCTATCTTTTCAGAGATATCAGCTTGGGAAGCTCCTATCCTTGCACGCAGCACAGGCAACTCTGTTACCATTGTATTGATCAGTTCCATTCTCTTACTATTGTTAAACTCCACTTCTAATCCCCTTTCTAAAGAATAATTTGCTCCTTTTACTTAAGTTTGTTTAATTATCGTTCAGCAAAAGACCGCAAATTTTATCTTGAACGACAACAAATTTATTATAGCACATGTCGTCTATGTTGTCAATATGTCACCCTCAGCGACTTTAAATAATGTTTTGCTTTTCCCCGTTTTTTCTGATTTGGGCTTTTGGGACTTTAACAGAATTCGCAAATTTAAACAAAATGTAGAAAGTCTCGTGTTTATAACTGATTTTGCTGTTATCAGCGGGTGTTGTCACATTTTTCTCTGCTGTTGTCACCATTGCTTGAGGTGTTGTCATTTTCTCCGTTGCTGTTGTCAAAATCATCTGCGCTGTTGTCATGATGTCGGCAACAATCGGGCGTAAAGAAAGAGTTGCCGGAGAGTTCCTAATCTCTGAAAGCCCTTGATTTCAAGCCATTCTGCCGCTCTGACAACAGCATTTCTTTGTATCAATTCTTGGGTTTACATTTCCAGCACCGTTCCACGCTTCGGCTCGATGATGTTCACAATCATCCGCACCAGCGATTTGGGCGTGAAGAACACGCCATCATCCGAGGCGACCGCCGGCGCAAACTTGTTGAGGAAGTACTCATAGATGCGACCGATGATGTCATCCTGAATGTCATTGAGTGCGCTATTGTTGAAGATGCGCAGCAGCTCCCGCAGCAGATCGTTCTTGAAGGAGGTGTACGTCTTGGGCAGCACACCCTGCAACTGTTGACTTTGCTGCTCCACCAGCGCCATGGCATGGTTAACCTTCTCGCCGACGTTGGCATCATCCGGGAGATTCAGCAGATATTCATACCGCGCCTCCTCGGGCAGAAAGAGCGCGCTCTTCTGCTGAAAGTCGATGGCCTCCACAGGCATAACGCGCCCGTTGCGGACAGGGCGATTCTTCAGAATCTCCCCCTCCACATACCGAAAACGGCTGTACGCATAACGCAGAAAGATCAGCCCCAGCACGGGCATGCAGTACTCCTGACTCGTCAGCTTCGATTCGGCACGAAGCAGATCAGCGGACTCCCAAAGCTCTGTCTCCAGTTTGCGAAGGTTTGTCATTTTGCCGGTTCCTCCTGTACAATTTCCATCATGTCGCCGACGTCCACCCTGAGCGCCCGGCAGATTTTGACCAGCACCTCCATGCTGACATAGCTGTTGTTCCCCAGCTTAGTGATGGTCGCGGGGCTCAGTCCGGCTATCTGCTGCAGATCCTTTTTCTTCATGTCCCGGTCGATCATCAGCTTGAATAGTTTCTTATAGGATACACCCGTACTCATTCGCGTTCCCTCTTTGCATGGTGATAAATAGATTATAGCGAATTTCCTTCACATATGCAAGAGTAATATCGTCCTCATCCTACGATTCCATGTGAACGCATCAGATGTTCGTCATATCACAACCTGACATCCCCACACCTTCTCCCCAAACGCCTCCTCCTTTCTCGCTATGTATGAATATTCCTTCGCATACAGACACTTTGCATTTTTGACAGAGTACGGCCTGAAGGCTGCTCGTCGCGCGCCCCAGTTCAGCAAGCGCTGAGTTCCCTTCTGTACCAAGCATTTTGCGCCCTATGGCTGTTATGGCAGTCATGGGGCGTTTTTGTATGCAGTCATGTGCTGGGAAGAGTCTGGCACTTGTTCGGTTGATTTTTTGACATTGCCGATGTTTTTGCGGACGTACACTTTTGCATTTCAAGCGACGAGAGCATTCTCCATAAAATTCGACATTTCACCTTGCCGAATGTCTGTAAGTGTGGTAAAATACACACGACGTAACGAATTATGCCATTTTAGGCGATGCTATCAGCAAGGGGGACGCACCATGATTATCAAGTGTAAAATGTGCGGCGGGGACATTGACTTCATTCCGGGGGCGACGTACGGGACGTGCGAGTACTGCGGCAGCACGTCGACGATTCCGCAGGCGGAGGACGAGAACAAGCTGAACCGCTACAACCGCGCGAATCATTTCCGGCGGCAGTGCGAGTTCGACAAGGCGGTTGCGGCGTACGAGAAAATTCTGGAACAGGACGACACGGATGCCGAGGCGCACTGGGGCGCGGTCATCAGCCGATTCGGCATTGAGTACGTTGAAGATCCGGCAACGCATCAGCGAATCCCAACGTGCCATCGCGTGCAGGTGGCGTCGATTCTGACGGACGAGGATTATCTCGCGGCGGTGGAGAACGCGCCGGATGAGGAGAGCCGCCGCATCTATCAGGAGGAAGCGGCGCGGATTGCAGAAATCCAGAAGGGGATTCTGGCAATTTCCGCCAACGAGAAGCCGTATGACGTGTTCATCTGCTACAAGGAGACGGACGAGAACGGTCAGCGGACGCGCGACAGCCAATGGGCGCAGGATGTCTATTATGGGCTGACCGAGCAGGGCTTGAAGGTGTTCTTCAGCCGCATCACGCTGGAGGACAAGCTTGGGCAGCAGTACGAGCCGTACATCTTCGCGGCGCTAAACAGCGCGAAGGTGATGGTCGTTATCGGCAGCCGTCCGGAGTACTTTAACGCCGTGTGGGTGAAAAACGAGTGGAGCCGCTATCTGTCGCTGATGAAGCGCGACCACAAGCGGCTGCTGATTCCGTGCTATCGGGATATGGATCCGTACGACCTGCCGGAAGAACTGTCGATGCTGCAAAGCCAGGACATGAGCAAAATCGGCTTCATGCAGGACTTGCTGCGCGGGGTGCAGAAGGTGATGCAGCAGCCGACGAGCGCGCCGCAGGTGGTGCGCGTGGAGACTGCGACGGTGGAAACCAATGCGCCGGGCGTGACGAGCCTGCTCAAGCGTGCCGCGCTGTTCCTGGAGGACGGCGACACCGCGAGTGCGCGCGAATACTACGACCGCGTGCTGGACATTGACCCGGAGTGCGCCGAGGCCTACATGGGCAAGGTGTGCGCCGAAACGGGCTGCCGCAAGGAAAGCGACCTTGGCACGCTGAATTACTGCGTGGACATGCGCGGCGACTGGCAGAAGGCAGTTCGCTTTGCGTCGGCGGCGCAGAAGCAGAAATACGAGGGCTATATGGCGAGCGTGCGGGCGCGGGTGGAGGAGCACTGCCACGAACTGGCGATTGACTGCGCCTGTGCGGTAGCGGTCGGGCGCGGCAGCCGTGCGAAGATGGACGATGCGCTGAAGGCCTACCGGGCGAATTGCCTGACAAAGGGCAGCGAATCCACCGATTACAGCGCGGAGGAGAATGCGTCGTGGCACTTGGCGGGCTACCAGAGCATCCGAAACACGCTGGCGCAGATGATAGCGGACAACGACCCGCGCGACGTGACCGAAGGCATGCTGAAAGTCGCGGCGGCGATGTTTGGGCAAATCAAGGGAGAAGAAGCGCGCGCCCAGCAGTGCCTTGTGCTGGCGGAACAGGCACGGCAGAAGGCGATTTACGAAAATGCAAGCAGAAGAAGAGCGAAAATCGGAATGCCCGATTTGATGGATGCGGCGGATTTGGAAGCGCTCGCCAAGCAGTTTGGGCAGATTCCGGGCTACAAGGATGCGAAGCAGCAGGCGGAGCAGTGCTTGCAGGACGCAGAGACAACCCGCGAAACCGTCTACAATGATGCTGTGGAGGCAATGCAGGAAGCTGAAAAAGGAAACTTCAGCTTCAAGTGGGAAAAGGCAATTAGGATGCTGGCACGCGAGGGGCTGAACGGCTACCGCGACGTGGAGGAACTGCGGAAGCAAGCCGAACAGCGGCGTAAGGAGTGCGAGAACGCGGAAGAGAAGCAGCGGCAGGAAAGCGCGCGCAGGAAGAAAACGCTGACGATTGCGGCGGTTGTTGTTGTGATGATTGCGTGCGCTATTGCTTGGTGCATTCCGAATGTGATTATCCCCAATAACAAGTATCAGCAGGCGGTGGCGTTGCGCGAAGAAGGGCAGTATGACGATGCAATTGCAGCGTTTGCGGAGTTGGGGGATTATGGAGACACGAAAACACAGATTGCAGAAACGTGGTATCAAAAAGCATTGCTTTCGCGCGAAAATGGGATGTATGAATATGCGTATACTATTTTCAGTTCGTTAGGCGATTATAGCGATGCCGCACAGCAACTTTCGGAAACGAAGTACCAGCAAGCAGTGTCCTTACGCGAAGCGGGAGAATATGAATCTGCCATTGCTGTTTTTGCATCATTGAATGATTATCGTGATGCTGAAACACAGATTGAGGAGATGAAGCAGGAAAAGTATCAACAGGCGGTGACGCTGCGCGAGAATGGGCAGTATGACGATGCAATTGCTGTGTTTAAGGCACTGGGGAATTATAGCGACGCGAAAACGCAAATTGAGGAAACGAAATACCAACAGGCAGTGGCATTGCGTGAGAATGGAAAGTACGACGATGCGATTGCTGTATTTACGGAATTGGAGAATTACAGTGACGCGGCGACGCAGATTACAGAAACGAAGTACCAGCAGGCGAACAGTCTAAACGCTGCGGCATTGTATGATGAAGCGTATGCCATTTACATGACGCTTGCTGGTTACAAAGACGTTGACAAACTGTTGGTGGAAGATGATAATATGGTAGCAGTAGCAGTAGCAGTAGCAGTAGCGGTAGCAAAACGCGACGCGAAGTTTGCAGTAGGCAACTACGTCACTTTTGGTGAATATCCACAAACTACCGCCGGAGAAGATATGACGCCGATTGAGTGGCTTGTGCTGGCGCGGGATGGCAACAAAGCACTGCTGATTAGCCGTTACGGGCTGGATGCACAGAAGTACAACACTATCAATACTGGCGTAACATGGGAAAAATGTACCTTGCGGACATGGTTGAATAATGCGTTCTACAACAAGGCGTTCAACAGCGCCGAACAGACGGCAATCCTGATAACGAACGTGGATAACAGCAAAAATCAGTGTTACAGCGGATGGAGTACGAGCGGCGGCAATAACACGCAGGACAAGGTGTTCCTGTTGAGTTATGCAGAAGCCAATAAGTATTTTGGCGTGCCGTATGGTAACAGCAGCAACACGAAGTCGCGCGTAGCCCCGACGGCGTACGCGATTGCACATGGAACATGGACAAGTTCTTCCAATAAGACTGCTGATGGCACTGATGCGGGGTGGTGGTGGCTGCGGTCGCCTGGCAACTATCAGGACTTCGCCGCGGTCGTGGACACCGACGGTTCTCTCCGCAACATTACTGTCAACTATGTCTCTGGTTCTGTCCGCCCCGCTTTGTGGGTGAATATTGAGGCATTAGATGCTATGTCATTCTAACGAAAGGATAGAATCAAACAATGCCCAAAGCATTCAACAGAAACTATCGGAACAGGTAGAGCAAGGCGTTCAACTTGCCCGTCAATTGGATGCGCAAGTAACTATCCTGAAAAAGAACAACCGCATTCGTAAGGCGGCACGTCTACCAATACAGTAATCGCTCTATCCACATAAGCTGAAACATCATCCGAAAGCAAAGGCTCCGGCGCACCCCTGCACCATCAGGGATTCCGCGCCGGAGCTTTTTTCGCTGCAATCATCCGCCGCCTTGTTTTTGTCGCATCCGGGCATAAAAAGTCGCAAAGCCCCCTGTAACCACTTGCAAAGCGGGTACACATGCAGTATAATCAAAGTGGAATGATTTCCTTTCACATGCGCAATTTCCAGCATGAGGAATGAGATAGAGGAGGAACTGCCGTTATGAGTAAATTCGTTATCGCCTGCCCCGTCTGCCACCAGTATGTGCAGGCCAGCACGGGTCTGTTCGCAAGCCGCCGCGTCCGCTGCGCGTGCGGCAATATCATTGATGTCAAAACCGAAAGGTTAGCCAGCCGCAAGTGCCCGTCCTGCGGCAATCAGGTCGTTTTCGACCAAGCCGACGGGGTGGATGCCCGCTGTCCGGTGTGTCAGGCGACGCTGATGGTGGGGGAGGCCGTGTCGTTCCGTTGCCATCGGTGCGGCTGCCAGCTGAACGCGGACAGCACGGTGGACGAGGTGGACTGCCCCGTCTGCGGTGCGGTGAACGACGTACAGGCGGAGGTGAAGAAGGCACAGGTGCGTGCGGAGGGCATTCCGGCGGTCATCCGCTATGAGGGCGACAATCAGACGATTGTGTGGAAGCACCCGCTGACGGATTTCACCACGGGAACGCAGCTGATTGTGCACGAAAGTCAGGAAGCCGTGTTCTTCCGCAACGGCGAAGCGCTGGATTCCTTCGGCGCGGGACGCTACACGCTGGAAACCGCCACGCTCCCCAAGATGAACAGCATCTACCAGCTGCCGACGCAGGGCACGCCCTTCCGTGCGGAGGTCTATTTCGTCAACCTGACGACGCAGCTGGGCATCAAGTGGGGCACGCCGAGCAAAGTCGGCATGTTTGACCCGGTGACGGGCATCCATGTGGAACTGGGGGCGTCGGGCGCGTTTAACCTGCGGGTCAGCGACGCGCGGCGGCTGCTCATCCGCGTCGTCGGCACGGCAGCGGGGCTGAAGCAGGAGGAAGTCTTTAACCAGAACGGGCTGGGGTACTTCCGCACGCTCATCATGACGCAGGTGAAGGCGAATCTGGCGAAAATCATCAAGAGCAACCACATTTCCGTCCTGGAGCTGGACGAGCATCTCGACACCATCAGCTGCGGTCTGCGCGACGCCATCAACGCGGAACTGGCATCGTACGGGCTGGAAGTGCCGGAATTTTACGTCAGCAACATCGTCACGCCGGACGATGACCCGAATTTCCGCCGCATGAAGCAGCAGCACGCGGATTTGTACCTGAAAACGCGCGACGAGGAAATCCGCAAAGCCGAGGCGGAAGCCGCGTTCGAGCGCAAGGCAGTGGAGGCGCAGACGGAAGCCCGCCTGAAAACCATCACCGCGCAAGGCGATGCCGACGCAGCGCGAATCGCGGGTCAGGCGCAGGCGGACATCTACCGGATGCAGGCGGAAGCCGAGGCGCAGGAGATGCGCATGAAGGGCTACACCTACCAGCATGAGACGAGCCGTCAGGTGGGTCTGGAAGCCATGCGCAACGGCGGCGCAGCGGGCGGCATCAGCGGCATGGCGAGCGACGCGATGCAGTTGGGCGTTGGGCTGGGCGCGGTCGGCAGCGTCATTGGCATGACGAAGGACGCGATTCAGCCGGTGATGCAGAGCGCCTTGACCCCGGAAGCTCCCGCCGTCGAGGGCTGGACGTGCACCTGCGGCAAGGCGGGCATCACGAGCAAATTCTGCCCGGAATGCGGCGCGAAGAAGCCCGAAGCGTGGGACTGCGCGTGCGGGCAGACGGGCATCACGAGCAAATTCTGCCCGAATTGCGGTGCAAAAAAGCCCGAAACGTGGAACTGCGCCTGCGGACAGGCGAACATCAGCAGCAAATTCTGCCCGAACTGCGGCAAGAAGCGGGAGGACTAAGCAATGAAACTGAGCAAGCACGCATGGACAATCTGGGGGATTCTTCTGGTGGTGGCACTTGTGCTGATGGTGCTGATTCCGTTCAGCCGGACAGCATCGTGGTGGATTGCGGCTATCTGCACCGTGCTGATGTTCCTGCTGGCGGCGTGGACGTTCTATGCCGCGTTCCGCAAGGATGGCTTGGAGAGCAAGATCCTGGGCTGGCCGATTTTCAAGGTGGGCGCGGTGGCGCTGGCGGTACAGGGCGTTCTCGGCTTTGCGCTGATGGGGCTGGCGGCGCTCTGTCCCGCGTGGGTGACGGTGCTGGCGGAGATGCTGATTTTCGCTGTGACGGGCATCTGCCTGACGGTGAAGGATGCCGCGCGCGTGGTGGTATCGCAGAGCGAAGCGCACATGGCGGACAGCACCGCCGCGTGGAAGGTCATCCGACAGAAGGCGAACGCGCTGGCCGCATCGGGGGATGCGGACATGAAGCGCCTTGCGGAGGAAATTCGCTTCGCCGACCCGATGCCCACGAGCATCGACGGGGAGATTGCGGCGCAGGTGGATGCGCTGGCGGCGGGGGTGAACGGGAAAAACGTTCAAAATTTGCTTAAACAATTAGAGCAACGAAAATTACTTTCAAAGCATGAAAAATAAGATTTTTATAATTGACGTAAGTAGGTGATTGAAGTGATACCACCAGACAATTACATCATATTTTTAAAATTTTCGGAACAAAGGTGGATAGATTCTCTTGTAAATGGAAACTTTAGTTTTTCATGCGTGGGGAAATTTATCCAACAAGCACAAGCAACTGGCGATACAGTGCAGGGAGATAGTTTTGAAGGTTATTTTGCTCGATTGAAAAAAGATGATAAACGTTTGACTATAATGCGTTCCAGATTAAAGGACGATTTGGAGGAAAGTAATGATGGAAATTATGTTCTATTAAGAAGAAAAAGTGCCTTAACTGTTCCGATTTTTTGCATTTATGGATACCAGTGCATTGATGCAGTAAATGAAGCACCTTCTTCAGGAAAAACAAGAATAAGGCATAACTTTGATGCGCGTTTGTTTGATGCGTTTGCAAACAAGTGGAATTCATCTATAGTGGCAGATGACAGAAGAGCAACATACGTTATTCTTCAAGCCAGAGCAATTGCTAATCGCATCGCGGAAATGCGAGATAAAGAATTGAAGAATATGTTAAAAAAGCAAAGAAGGGAGAGAAAAGCTCTTGCTAATCGTGTCCTTGCAGATAGAATACAGTATGATATTGATGAACGAGGTGAGTTCTTTATCAATCCGATAGACAACTACCCGGAATTGCTACACAAACGTTGTGAGTATGCATATCAGTACGAGACAAGAATTTATTTTCCTGACATACATCTTTCCCATATTTTTGATAGAAAATCGGTTGCGGTTAGCGCATTTGATAAATCAGAGTATAGAATTGATCATATGCCAATGAGGATGAATATAACAGCCGATGTTGTTAGATGGAAGAAAAAGGATGAATAAACCCATGTTCATCAAGTGCAAAATGTGCGGCGGCGACCTTTATCCCGCCGAAAATGCAACTACCTGCGAGTGCACGAAATCCAAAACAAAAGTCTCCTAACCGTCACCACAACGCCACCCTTTTGTGCTACAATACCCCCTGTCCGCTCTTCATCGGACACAAACTACTTCATGCGACAATCAGGAGCACATTCCCCCTGCTCCCCACTATCATCATCCGCAGCACGAAAGTTCACCACCTCAAAAGCACCGTCATTCCCCGTCCCCTCAATTGTATACAACCCACTAAGCCCGCCGACCACCTGTACAAATCACAGGCAGCCGACGGGCTTGCTTTCTTGCTTTATACTATTTCCGGATTCACCTGCGCCATCTGCTTGCGCATTTTCATCCGGAAATAGTATTATTTCGCTTGATACACCATTTCCGCCTGCTTCTGCGCAATCAGGCACAGTTCCGCCGCCTTGAAGGCGTGCGCCTGCGTCATCGCGTTTTCCGTGCGGTTCAGGCTGTCCAGAATCAAATCACCGAAGAACGGGTAGCCCGTCAAGCCGGTTGCGTTGATGTACTGCTCGCCTTGGTCGTTGACGAGGAACACATGGTTGCCGCCGTCGCGCTCCGTACCGACATCCACATACTTGCGGATTTCAATGTACCCCTTCGTGCCGATGATGATGGTGCGCCCGTCGCCCCACGTCCGCAGGCCGTCCGGCGTGAACCAGTCCACGCGGAAGTAGAACGTCGTGCCGTTCGCACCGTTGATGGCGCAGTCGCCGAAGTCGTCCAGCTCCGGGTACTGCGGATGCGCGTAGTTGGCAATGCGGCTGCGGGAGACTGTGCCGTCCTCCTCGCCCGCATAGAACAGGTACTGCTCGATTTGGTGGCTGCCGATATCGCAGAGGATGCCGCCGTACTTCTCCTTTTCAAAGAACCACTGCGGCCGCCCTGCCGCGCCCAGCCGATGCGGCCCGAAGCCCTCCACATGGATGACCTTGCCGATAGCGCCCTGCTCAATCAGGTTGCCCGCCAGCACCGCGCCTTCCACATGCAGCCGTTCGCCGTAATAGACCATGTACTTCTTGCCCGTCTGCGCCACCATCTTCTTGGCGCTGTCCAGCTGCTCCAAGGTGGTGAAGGGCGCTTTGTCGGTGAAGTAGTCCTTGCCCGCCTGCATGGCGCGCAAGCCCAGCGCACAGCGCTCGTTTGTAATCGCCGCGCCGCAGACCATGTTCGTTTCTTTGTCGTTAAGCAGTTCTTCCTCGCTCCGGGCGACTTTCACCTGCGGGTACGCCTTCACGAACGCCTCCACCTTCTTCGGGTCGGGGTCGTAGACGTACTTCAGCGTGCCACCCGCTTCCAGCAGGCCGTTCGTCATGCCGTAGATGTGCCCGTGGTCAAGGTGCGCGGCGGAAAAGACAAATTCCCCCGGCTTCACGACGGGCTGCGCCTTGCCTTTGGGCGCATAGTTCATGCCGTCAGATACTTTCATCGTGATGACCTCCCATTATTTCTGCTGATAATCGCTGCCGAGCGTAATCGTGCCGTCAAGCGACGCGGCAGACGTGGTTTTCTCGTAGAAATGCGGCACGGCGCGCATCATGCCTTCCACCGTGTAGAACGGGTCGTCCTTTTGCAGCGGCAGCGTGACTGTCTGCTTTGTTGCGCCTGACTTGTAGACGGCTGTAATCAGCTCAATCGTCCGGCGGCCATCCTCGCCGCCAATTGCGGGCAGGGTGTCCTTTTCCAGCGCGGAGAGGACGTTTTCCAATTCGCCCGCGTGCCCCTCGTAGGGAAGCTGCGGCTGCGCATCCACAAAATCGCGGATTTTCTGCTCTAACTCCGTATTTTCAATCGGGAAGCCGTTCGGTTTGGAGATGGACGCGTACACGCTGAACGGCGCGGCGACTTTCGCCTTCTCGCACTGGAAGACCAGCTCCTGCTCTTCGCCGTGATGCACGACGGAGGCTGTCAGCTGCGCCAGCGCGCCCGGATATTGCAGCACGGACAGCGACAAATCCTCCACCTCGGCGTTGTCGTGCGCGACGTTTGCCATCACGCTCGTCACGGCCTGCGGAAGACCCATCATCCAGCACAGCATGTCAATATGGTGGACGGCGTGGTTCAGCGTGCAGCCGCCGCCCTCCTTCTCCCATGTGCCGCGCCACCACAGGTCGTAGTAGCAGTGACCGCGCCACCATGCCGATGTGACGGATGCGCATAGCACTTTGCCCGCAAGTCCGCTGTCCAGCAGTTTCTTCAGGTTGCTGATGGGCTGGCGGAAGCGGTTCTGGGCGATAATCGCGAGTTTCTTGCCGCTTTCATCGCGGGCGCGGAGCATTTCGTCGCACTCTTCCAGCGATGCCGCCATCGGCTTTTCGCAGACGACGTTCTTGCCAGAACGCAGGCTGTTGATGGAAATGCTGGCGTGGACGTACGGCGGCGTGCAGACATCCACCAAGTCAATATCCTTGCGTGAAAGGATTTTCTGGTGGTCGTCGTAGACCTCCGCTTCGGTCAGGTGATAATCCTCCTTCATCTTCTGCGCCTTTTCCGGCACAATGTCCACCAGCGCCACAATCTTGCAGCGCTCCGGGAAGCGCAGGTAGGCCTCCACATGGGCGTGGGAAATGTTGCCCGTACCCACGATGGCAATCCGAATCATGGCATTCGCTCCTTCCTCAATACTCAACGCTGCGTGATGCGTTATCTGCATGATAGCACATTGACATCAGGATTTCTATGCGAATCCTGTTTTCAATTCGGCGGATTTGGCAGATTGTCGTCCTAATCAGACAAAACAGCAATTAGTGTCCGCCGCTGCGCTGCTTGCGGTAGGCGTTCGGAGCCATGCCCGTCATCCGCCGGAAGCTGCGCAGAAAGCCGGAATAATCGCCGAATCCGCTGCGGTCGGCTACTTCACTCAGGCTCATGTCCGTCAGCAGATTCTCCTTCGCCAGCTGCACGCGGCGGTAGAGAATGTATTCGTAGACGCTGCGCCCGGCGTAGCTTGTAAACTCGTGCGAAAGGTACGATACGCTGATGGCGAAGCGGCGCGCAATGTCTTCCAATTTTAGCGGTTCGGTGAAGTGGTCGTTGATGTATTGCAGCACATCGAAAATCACATCGTTGACAACGCTTGGCTGAATAGGAGCGGTTGTTCCCTGCACGGCTTGGCAGACCATGACCATGAAGTCGATGATGCGCCCGTAATTGCGGAACTGCACCATCTCGTCCGGCATGTCCTGCTGCGCGGAGATGTCTATCAGCAGCTGTTTGCACGCCAGCGCATCCGGCTGCGGCAGTTCATAGTAGAATTTTCCGGACTGCAGGCGGCTGTCGAAGTAACGCTGGAGGTCAATCTGCCCGAAGCCAAGCTTTCGCAGCGTTTCCGGGCGCAGATACAGGAAGCCGCGCTCGTAGTTCTGCAGCGAACTGCCGCCCACCAGCCCGTGCATCCGAAACGGCGGCATGATAATCAGCTGATTGTTTTGCAGCGGAAACACGCTGCCGTCGACATAGTAGACCTTGCCACCCTGATAGTGGATATAAAATTCGTAGAAATCGTGGCAATGCAGCCCGCCGACGGTGTGGTGTTCCGCTATGGCATAGCACGCTTCGTACTCCGCGTCTTCGCGTCCCATCGCGTTGTAGCCGTTGATGGTCTCCGTAAATCTCATCGTTTCAGCTCCTTTCTGGGTTCAGATGCTTTGATTATACAGCAGGATTCACATATTTTCAAGCAGGATTTACATTGATTGTGCAACTTGCGTCGGCTATAAGTCGGCTATAATCAAATTAACGATACGGAAACGGAGCGTGACGTTCCCGTAACAGGCTGCCTCGTACAGCGTCTCCCGTGGTTTCCCGTTGGCAGCGCCGGTCAGATGTTGGCTGATGCTGCTGGGAAAAACAGCGGGTTCTTTGCATGGATTCTATTTTGCATCCCGCAAAAGAGAGTTGTTTTTGTATACCTTTACGGAAACCATAATTCGTTAGAAATGGAGGTTTTTGCTTATGACAAATCCTGCGAAAGCCGCTGCCCCGGTGCGTCCGCGCCGCAAGCGCAAGAAACACTGGCTCCAGCGCGACTGGCGGCTGTACCTGATGCTGCTGATTCCAATTGTCTGGTACATTCTGTTCTGCTACAAGCCGATGGCGGGGCTTCAAATTGCTTTCCAGAAGTACAACATGTTCAATCCCGCCAAGAGCAAGTGGATTTGGCTGGACAACTTCAAGTTCGTTTTCGGCATGAGCGACTTTGGCATTGCGCTGAAGAACACACTGATTCTCAACGGGCTGGACTTGCTCTTCGGCTTCCCCGTCCCGATTATCCTCGCCATCCTGCTCAACGAAATGCGAACGCCCATGCTCAAGAAGTTCTCGCAGACGATGCTGTATCTGCCGCACTTCCTCTCGTGGGTCATCATCGGCGGCATGGTGCTGCAAATCTTCGCGCCGACATCGGGCGTCATCAACTCTACGCTCCTGCGCTGGGGCTGGATTTCCGAGAACATTCCTTTCCTGACGGATGGCCCGACGTGGACGTTCACCTATGTGCTGGTCGGCGTGTGGCAGTCGATGGGCTGGGGCACGATTCTCTACCTTGCGGCGATTACCGGCCTGGACATGAACCTCTTTGAAGCGGCGCGCATTGACGGCGCGAACAAGCTCCAGCAGATTTGGCATGTCACCTTGCCCGGCATCCGTTCCACCATCGTCGTTCTGCTGATTATGAACATCGGGCGTATGATGTCCATCGGCTTTGACCGCCCGTTTATCATCGGCAATACCAAGGTCAAGGACTACTGTGACGTCATTTCCACCTTCGTTTACCGCGCCGGCATTACCAACAGCCAGTTCGCCCGCGCAACCGCCATCGGGCTGTTCCAGTCCGTGGTGGGGCTGGTGCTGATTACGGGTGCAAACGCCGTTTCCCGCCTGTTCGACGAACAGAGCATCTGGTAAGAGAGGAGGATTTGTCATGACTGCTATTCCCACGCAAGCGCATGTCTGCCCTGAAAAGAAAAAGAAGCTCGGCACGGGGCAAATTGTCCTCATCGTCGTGATGATGCTCTTCGTGCTGATTTGCACGCTGCCGTTCATCAACGTGATTGCCATGTCGATGTCCTCCAAATCCGCCATTCTGCGCGGCGCGGTGTCGTTCTGGCCGGTGGAGTTCAACGTTGATGCCTACAAGCTCATCGTCAATGACAATTCGATGTGGCACAGCCTGTTCTACACCATTGAACTGACGGTGATTTACACTGCACTGGCGATGGTAATGACGATTCTGGTGGCGTTTCCGCTGTCCATGCGTCGCCTCAAGGGGCAGCGCGTCATCATGTTCTTCATCGTCTTTACCATGTACTTCTCCGGCGGCACGATTCCGATTTACCTGAACGTGAAGGAATTCGGAATGCTTGACAGCATGTGGTCGCTGATTATTCCGGGGCTGATTTCCACGTTCAACGTCATCATTCTAAAGAACTTCTTCTCGTCCCTGCCGTATGAGCTGGTGGAAGCCGCGTCGATTGACGGCGCGACGGACTTCCAAGTGCTTGTACGCATCTTCCTGCCGCTGAGCTTCTCCTCGCTGGCGACGCTTTCCCTGTTTTACGCAGTCGGCAAATGGAACAGCTTCAACGATGCGCTGTACTACATCACCTCGCGTGAACTGCAGCCCTTGCAGCTCAAGCTGTACAACCTCATCAAGGGCAGCCAGTCGGTAGAAGTCGCCGTCGCGGAGGGCAGCTCGAATGACCTGAGCACCAACGTGTCAGAATCCATTCAGTCCGCAACCATCATTTTCGCGACGCTCCCCATCCTGATTGTGTACCCGTTTGTGCAGCGCTACTTCGTGGCGGGTGTTACGATGGGCGCAGTCAAGGGCTAATACTAATTCTCATCTAAACCATGACATTCGCACAGCATCTTTTTCGCCCCGGCTTTGCTTCGTTCCGCTCGCGCGTACCTCCAGTACGCCTCGCTTCACTCAGCTTTGCCGGAACGAAAAATCTGCTATGCTCGATGCCATGTTTTAGAATCGAATTAGTATCATCATCCCACATTCCCATTGGAACGGGCGGCAAAAGCCGTTCAAGATAGAAAGGAGTACCCCTATGAAAAAGTTTCTGGCTCTGGTTTGCACGCTGTGCCTGCTGCTGACGGCGCTTCCGCTGACGGCACTGGCGGCGGATGACGATTGGGTAACGCTCAACGTCGAAATGTATGACCGCTCCATCGCAGGCTTCAACGTGGAGGACTGCTGGCAGCTGCACTACATTCAGGAGAACTTTGGTAATCCGAACCACATCAAGGTTAACTGGATTCCCGTTTCCCGCTGGGAGGAAGGCACGATTCTTTCCACCCGTCTGGCGGGCGGAACGGCTCCGGACATCTGCATGACCTACGGCACGGATTTGGTGCAGCAGTACATCGACATGGGCGGCATCCTGCCGCTGGATGACCTGCTGGCCGAATACGGTCAGGAACTGAAGGCATTCCTCGGCGACGAGGTGCTGCAGTACGGTCAGTATGACGTGGGCGCCGGCAAAGAGCAGTATTACCTGCCCGCGCGCCGCATCATCGTCGCGACGCAGAGCATGTTCATCCGCAAGGACTGGCTGGAAAAGCTGGGCATGGAAGTTCCCACGAACGTGGAAGAGCTGTATGCCTACCTGAAGGCGGCGAAGGAGCAGAAGCTGGGCGGCGAAAAAACCGTGCCGTATTCCTCCGACCTGTACGCGGCTGACCCCTTCTACGGCTGGATTTACCAGATGGATGCCTTCCTTGATTACAGCAAGATTACCGAGGAAGACTGGGTGGCGAACCACAAGTTCCACTACATGCTGCCTGGCGCGAAGGAAGCGCTGCGCTGGATGAACAAGTTCTTCAATGAGGGTCTGGTTTCCGATTACTTCGGCATTGAGAACTCCAAGCAGACCGACAGCGACCGCGTGAACGGCTATGACGGCTTCTGGGTCGGCAACTGGGACGTCGCGTGGCGCATGGAAAAGTCCTACGCGCAGGATTTGGCGAAGAACGTTCCCGGCGCGAGCTGGATTGCCTGCGACCCCTTCAAGCCCGAAAGCGGCACGACCCCGCATGAATCCTACACCGCCGCTGGTCAGGCGATTTTCATCCCCGCTTCTGTGGATGAAAAGGTTGCGGTCGCCGCGATTAAGTACCTGAACTGGATGTGCAAGCCGGAATCGCTGTATGCGCTGCAGAACGGCGAAAAGGGCTACAACTACACCAACGTCGACGAAAACAACATTCCGACCGACCTGAAGAACATCAACGATACCGACGACGCGCACAAGATGCACGCGACCGACGGCGCGCCGATTTGCAACGGCTACTACTACGGCTCTGACGAGCTGAACTACGCCGCGACCGCCATGGACTTCCACGGCTACGAAGATGTTGTGGCGGACAGCCTTATGATTTCCAATAACGGCGCTTACGAACCCGTCAGCTTCACCCGCACTATCCAGTCCCGCATTGACTATGGCACGACCATCATCTCCAAGGAAGCGGAACTGCTGGTTCAGGTTGTGACCTGCAAGCCGGAAGATTTCGACGCAACGTGGGATAAGTACACCAACGAAATCCTTTCCGCCGGCGGTCAGCAGATTATCGACGAGCAGCGTCAGGCATACAAGGATGGCGCATACCGCGGCTTCTATCCGATGGCGCAGAAGTAATAAGCGCACGCAAACTTCACAAAAAGGGGGCTGCGTCTTGGACGCAGTCCTTTTTTTCGGAATAACCCTCCTGATATTTCTGTTTTTTCCTGATTGAAATTGACAAAGAGTCTGCTTGGCTCTATGATGGGAGTGTTTCGGTATGCTTCGACTTGGAATCATCGGTGCGGGCGGCATTGCCAGCCTGCATACCCACAACATCCTGAGCGGCAAATGCCCGGAAGTGCAGCTGACCGCCATGGCAGACCGCAAGGAAAGCCGCCGAGCGTGGATTCGCGCAACCGTGCCGGACGCTGCGGTTTTCTGCGAGGGCAGCGATTTGATTGCGTCCGATGCCTGCGACGCAGTGCTGATTGCAACGCCGCACTATCAGCATCCGACGCTGGCGATTGAGGCGTTCCGCCATGGAAAGCATGTCCTGTGCGAAAAGCCGGCGGGCGTGTACACCTTGCAGGTGCGGGACATGATCGCGGAGGCGGATAAGCATCCCGAACTGACCTTCGGCATGATGTTCAACCAGCGCACGAACTGCGTCTACCGCAAGGCGAAGGCGCTGATTGACAGCGGCGCACTGGGTGAAATCAAGCGCATGATCTGGGTTGTGACGGACTGGTATCGCACGCAAAGCTACTACGATGCCGGGGCGTGGCGCGCAACGTGGGATGGCGAGGGCGGCGGTGTGCTGCTCAATCAATGCCCGCATCAGCTGGATTTGCTGCAATGGCTCTGTGGGCTGCCCGTGCGGGTGCGCGCCGCCTGCCATGAGGGGAAATGGCACGACATCGAGGTGGAGGACGACGTGACCGCTTATCTGGAATTTGCAAACGGCGCAACGGGCACGTTCATTGCATCCACGGGGGACGCGCTGGGCGAAAATCGGCTGGAAATCATCGGAACGCGCGCGCGGATTCGCATCGAGAACGACCAATTGACGCTGGATACGCTCAGCGTGGATGAGCGCGACTGGTGCCCCGTGTGCAAAGAGCCGTTCGGCGTACCGGAGATTCAGCACGAAATCGTGCAGACAGACGGCGAAAATCCGCAGCACGCGGGCGTGTTGAACGCCTTCGCAGCGCACATCCTGCACGGTACGCCGCTTGTTGCCGACGGGCGCGAGGGTATCCGCGGGCTGATGCTGTCCAACGCCATGCACCTTTCTTCGTGGACGAATCAGACCGTTTCGCTGCCTATTGACGAAGAACTGTTCTTGAAGCTGCTGAATGAAAAACGCAGGACATCCCGCCACAAGGACGAAGTGGATGCTGCCATCGACGTTTCCGGCAGCTTTGGAAGCACGAGAAAGTAACCTATTCCAAGGAGAAAATCAGCGTGGAGAAGATTCGCCTCGGTATTATCGGCATTGGCAACATGGGCTCGGAGCACTGCCGGCTCATCCTGTCCGGGCAAACGCCGGAAATTGCGCTGACCTGCGTTGCTGATCCGCGCCAAGACCGCCGTGACTGGGCGCAGCAGACGCTCCCCGCCGGAACGGGCATCTATGCCGACGGCATGTCGCTCATCCGCGCCCATGCGTGCGACGCCGTGCTGATTGCCACGCCGCACGAGCTGCATCCGCCGCTTGCGGAGGCGGCGCTTCGGGCAGGACTGCATGTCCTGAGCGAGAAGCCCGCGGGTGTTTACACGGCGCAGCTGCACCCGGTTATCGCCGCTGCACAGGAGACGGGCAGGACGTATGCGCTCATGTTCAACCAGCGCACGAACTGCGTCTACCGCCGCCTGAAAGCGCTGCTGGATTCCGGCGAGTTAGGCGCGCTGAAGCGTGTGACGTGGGTGGTGACGGACTGGTATCGTTCACAGGCGTATTACGATTCCGGGTCTTGGCGCGCAACGTGGACGGGCGAGGGCGGCGGCGTGCTGCTCAACCAATGCCCGCATCAGCTGGATTTGCTGCAATGGCTCTGCGGACTGCCGACAACGGTGCGCGCGTTCTGCCACGAGGGCAAATGGCACGACATTGAGGTGGAGGACGACGTGACCGCCTATCTGGAATTTCCGGGCGGCGCGACGGGCGTTTTTATCGCCTCTACCGGGGAGCTGCCCGGCACGAATCGGCTGGAAATCGCCTGTGACCGCGGCAAAGTCGTCTGCGAAAACGGTCAGCTGACCTTGTGGCGCTTGCCGCAGAGCGAATCCGCCTATTACCGCCGCAGCGCATCCGCATACCCCCACGCTGAGGTGCAGGTGGAGATTTTGCCGCTGGACGGGGAGAATCCGCAGCACGTCGGTGTGCTGAACGCTTTTGCGGCGCATATCCTGCACGGCGCGCCGCTGGTGGCGGACGGGGCAGAGGGTATCCGCGCGCTGATGCTGTCCAACGCCATGCACCTTTCCTCGTGGACAGGCAAGCCCGTGTCCCTGCCGATTGACGAGGGCGAATTTGCGCGGCTTCTGGCGGAAAAACGCCTGCATTCAAGGAAAAAGCAGGTGAAAGAGGTCACGTTCGCGACGGATCACAGCGGGACAGGAAGAGCGGAAGGCTGATAGAGGATAGGCAGCACCGCACAACTCGGCAGCGCGTTGGACGCGAATTTTCTCTGGGCAGGCACATACGCCTGCCCGTTTTTTGCGTCGTTCTTTTTTCGGAATGGCTGTTGAATTGCTTGAAAAAATGGAAATAAAGGTGTATAATGAAAGCAGAATGATGTTCTCCGGTGAACGGCGCGCTGCTTGAAAGAGAAGGTCTGACATCGGACGATAAAAAGGAGGAATTATCATGGCAGTGAATTTGAAGAAGGGTCAGAAGGTTGATTTGACGAAGGGCAATCCCGGCTTGAGCAAAATCATGGTCGGCTTGGGCTGGGACGTGAACCGCTACGACGGCGGACATGACTTTGACTTGGATGCCTCTGCATTTCTGCTGGGCGGAAATGGCAAGGTTGCGAACGATTCGAACTTCGTGTTTTACAGCAACCCGGCTGATCCGTCCGGCGCGGTGCGGTACGGCGGCGACAACAGAACCGGCGCTGGGGAGGGCGACGACGAGACGATTTTCGTTGACCTCGCCACGGTTCCGGCAAACGTGGAGAAGATTGACTTCACCGTGACCATCTACGACGCCGCCGAGCGCCGCCAGAACTTCGGACAGGTCAGCAATGCGTACGTCCGCGTTGTGGATGAATCCACGGGTATGGAGCTGATTCGCTACGATTTGGAGGAGGATTTCTCCATTGAAACGGCGATTGTTGTTGCAGAAATCTACCGTCACAACGGTGAATGGAAGTTCAATGCCATCGGCAGCGGCTTCCAGGGCGGACTCGAAGCACTCTGCATCAACTTCGGCGTGAATGTATAACGGTGCGGAAATAGCCTGACAGAGGAAGAGACGTACCCCGTTTCCTCCTCTTTTTCTCAAAATACAGCGCGTCTGCGGAGGAAAATAGGAGCATGAAGAACAGCAAACGCCTTCGGATTAGTTACAACGCCCCTGCTATCTTGTCCTTTGTCCTGATTTGCTTTGCGGTGCAGCTGCTGAATGTCCTGAAAAAGGGGCAAGCAATCGGGCTGTGTTCAGCGTCTATCGTTCCTCGTTTCTCGATCCGCTGGCGTATCTGCGCTGCGTCTGCCACGTCTTTGGCCACGCAAACTGGAATCACCTGATGGGCAACATGATGTATATCCTGATTCTGGGGCCGATGCTGGAGGAAAAGTACGGCACGTCCAACATGGTGTTCATCATGTTGGTGACGGCACTGGCGACGGGGCTTGCGAACCTGATTTTCTTCCCGAACATTCGCCTGCTGGGGGCGAGCGGCATCGTGTTCGCGATGATTCTGCTCTCATCCATCACCATCACGGAAGAGCATACGATTCCGCTTTCGTTCATTCTTGTTGCCGCGATTTACATCGGGCAGCAGGTGTATCAAGGGCTTTTCACGGCGGATAACATCTCGCAGATGGCACATATCGTGGGCGGCATGATCGGCTCGGTGCTGGGATTTGTGATGAACAAGTATAAAATGAGCCGTTATGAACGAGGCAGCCATGGCTAACAGAATCAACGCAAGCAATCTTTCTGATTTGCTCCTGCCCATGCGCCAAAGAGGAAATGCGCCGGGGGTATACTTTGTACGCCTGTGCCAATGGAGCCCGGAAATCAAGGATTTCCTCTGGCGCTACCACGAAGCGGCGCGCGCAAAGGGCGTTATCATTGAGGGGCAAATCGGCAATCCGGATGAGCGGCAGCTGAGTTACCTGACGGAAATGCTGGGCAGCGCGTTTGAACCGAATCCGGCGTTCATTACCCAAGCACTGCAAAAGTGGATGCCGCGCATGAGTCAGGCAAATCGCGTTTCGTTTGCCGAAGCAATGTGCGCCCAGATGGATGAATTGAAGCGGAAGGGAAAAACGGACAGCATCATCCGAAACATCTACATGAAGGTGATGTGCTGGCTGTACTACAAATTCGAGCGCCTGATGCCCTTTCTGGGCGACGACAATCCGCCCCGTATTCTCTACGAATGCAATGCGGTTACGGCGCATGAGCTGATTCTCCTGCGCATTTTGTCGATGATGGGGACGGACATACTGCTGCTGGAGCCGCAGGGCGACGCGGCGTACTTGAAGCAGGATGCAGCCTCGGCATGGTCGCAGCTGCTGATTGTGCAGGGGATGCCCTTCGCGAAGAATTTCACACTCAAGCAGTTCCGCAAGGAAATGGCGGCGGCAGCGGCGGGAAATATGCGCCAGCCGTTGCAGCCTGCGCCGCGTCCGGTGGCATCCACGCAGCCGATGCGCCAGCCTGCCCCCGCTGTGCCGCGTCCGGCGATAGCGCCGAACCAGCCGATGCGGACAACGCCACCCGCTGTGCCGCAGCGGCGCGACCCCGAAACATACTTCCCGAAGCCGTCGCGGATGGCGTGCACGAATGCGTGGATGAAGGAAGCATCCTATGAGGAAATCCTGACCCCCATTGCGGAACGCGGCGACGACTTCCGCCTGTTCTACCATGCGTTCATCCGCTTAAAAGGCGTGCCGGATAAGCAGACGTACATCAGCGACCTGTTCCAGTTCTACCAGAAGTTCCGCAGCACGGGGCGCAGAATCGCCATTGTCGACGACGGATTATCCCTGCCCGGTCCGGAGGAAGCGGCGCAAATCCGCCGTCACCCGTACCGCTCGCAGGAGGAGCTGATAATCGACATTGCCGGGAATCTGCCCGCATGTGCGAATGTGGAGCTGCAGCGGCTGATGCAGCAGGCGTTCGTCCGGACGATGATGGCGGCGGCAAAAGCCGAACCGAACCTGAATCGCCTCCTGATTTCCGCCGTGTATCTGCTTTGCTGGATTCGGCAGTATCAGGCGGCGCTGTTTCAGGGCTACAAGGGCAGCGAAATTCCGTGCTTTGTGCTGATGGGCGGGTGCAGAAATCAGCATGACGCGCTGTTTGTGCAGTACCTTGCCCAGCTCCCTGTGGACATTCTGATTCTCGCGTGCGATTTGAGCCGCCCGTGCACCGTGCAGAGCGACCAGCTGCTGGAATTGACGGGCAAGGACTCCATGCCCGTGCCGAAATTCCCGCGTGACGGCGGCAGCGTGCAGATGCGCACAATGGCATCGAACGCTGAGCAGGATTTAACGTCGATTCTCTACACCGATTCGGGCATTTACCGCAATCGGCAGTTCTCGCGGGCGGACGCGATTACGCTGCAAACCACCTACGACGAGGTGTTCATCCTCTGGGGTCAAGAACTCAAATACCGCGCGAATTTCAGCACGGTGAATCAAGTGGTCAACATGCCCGTGGTGTATGCAAAGGTTTCCGGCGTGGAGGACGGCAAGGTGGAGGCATACTGGCAGAAAATCAAACTTCTGCTGGGAGATGACACGATGCTGATTCCCTCGCTGCCCTATGTTGTAACCGGCGCAGCCAACCAGTTTCAGCCGCTGGCGGTGAAAACGCTGCGAAACGGCAGGCTGAAGCGCGAGGAAATCAAGGCAGACCGCCAATATCCGTTCGCTCTGCTGCGCGAAGAACTGCAGGAGCATATGTTTGACAAGGTTCAGCTGATGCTGGATGAGCGGATAATCAAAGGCACGTTCACCAACGGCACGGAATACACGGTGCTGGCGACGGTGCTGAACATGAACCGCGATATCGTCCGGCGGCTGCAAAGTTTCGATTTTACGAAGAAGAATCCCAAGATGGTCGTGCTGTGTACGGGCGAGCAGCCGTGTTCGTTGGAGGATGCAATCCTGATGACATTCCTGAATCTGGTGGGCTTTGACATTGCGCTCTTTGTCCCGACCGGGTATCAGACGATTGAGCGCTACCTCAATGGGAATTATCCGGTGGAGCACCAAATCGGCGAATACGTCTACGATTTGCAAGTGCCGGATTTTAACGCACTGACCCCAGTCAAACGTTCGTGGCTTGAAAACATACTGAAAAGAGGTAACTGACAATGGCAATGAATTTCAACCGTCCCGCAGGCGCACCGACCACGGCCGTCGCTGCCAAGCCGGAAACGGCGCTGATGGAAGTGCAGCCCTATGACATCATTGCGGATCAGCAGGCGACGCAGAAGCAGCTTGCGCATTCGCCTGAAATCGAGTCGCTGACCGCCGGTATCGACGTCAACGACTTGAACACGATTGTTACCTTCGGCAGCCACTCGGCGGAAGAAATCTCCAAGGCATCGGATGTTGTCCTGCGCAGCATGAACATGAGCCAGCTGGATGAATCCAGCAAGATGCTCAATTCGCTGGCGAAAATCATGGATCAGTTTGATATCAACGAGATTCGTGACAACCCGTCGCTGTTTGGCAAGCTGTTCGGCAACCTGCGCAAGCAGCTGGACAAGATTCTGGCGAAGTACAACACGATGGGCAACGAGGTGGACAAAATCTACGTCCAGCTGAAGCAGTATGAAGGGGAAATCAAACAGTCGAATCAAAAGCTGGAGACGATGTTCCAAGCCAACGTGGGCTACTTCCACGAGCTGGAGAAGTACATTGTCGCGGGCGATCAGGGCTGTCAGGAAATTCAGAACTACATGACCCAGCTTCAGCAGCAGATGGAAGCAACGGGCGACCAGTCCATCACGTTTGAATTGCAGTCGCTTCAGCAGGCGCTGGCGATGCTGGAGCAGCGCACGCAGGACCTGCGCACGGCGGAGAGCGTCGCTTTGCAGTCCATCCCCATGATTAAGACGATTCAGTTCAGCAACATGAACCTTGTCCGCAAGATTAACTCGGCGTTTATCGTCACGCTGCCTGTCTTTAAGCAGGCGCTTGCGCAGGCGATTATGCTCAAGCGGCAGAAGATTCAGGCGGATGCTATTTCCGCACTGGATGAGCGGACGAACGAAATGCTGCTGAAGAACGCCCGCAACACGGTGGAGCAGGCGAAAATCACCACGCGCCTTGCCTCTGGCAGTTCTATCAAGGCGGATACGCTGGAAACCACTTGGCGCACCATTATGACGGGGCTGGACGAAACGAAGAAGATTCAGGAGAGCGCCCGCACGCAGCGCGCGCAGGATCAGGCGAAACTGGAAGCCATCAAGAAGGACTTCATGTCCCGCTATAACATGCCCAACAGATAAGGAATAAAGCAAATGAGAAAACTATTTGCGCTTATCCTGCTTCTGGGTGTGCTGGCGTGTGCGCTGGGCTTCTATGCCGCTGATACGTTTGAAACCAGCGACTACTACCGCGTGCTGAACCCCGTTTTCCGCACCGCCGTGGGTCACGACATTGACCCTGACACGGTGAAGGACGCGATGGCGATTCATGTGGACGGCAACCTGCCCGGTGTCGGTGAATTTAACTTCTCGCTGAATGCCCTGATTGATGGCGGCGTTGATTTGCCGGGATTAGGGCATGTTTCCCTGTCCGATTTGCTGGGGAAGGAGCTGAACTTCGGCCAGCGCCTGCAGGCAAAAGCGGTGATTGCCGGATACGGCTGGAGCCACGAGCTCAAGCTGTACGGCGGCATTGCGGCAGGCGTGATGGCGTTCCTGCTGATTGGAACGCACCGCCCGAAGCGCAGAAGGTAATCCGGCTATATATTAAAACCCCATACAGGGTGCGCAAATGCCCTGTATGGGGTTTCAATTGTCATGATATTATTTTAGCCAGTCCGCAAATTCTTCCTGCGACTGCCCGTCAATCGTCAGGAACGTGCACGTCGGATGCCCAGCATCGAGGTACGCCTGGTCACTGCCCGGCAGCGGCGGATCCTGCTTCGTTGGGGAGAGCCAGAAGTACGTCTGCTTGCGCGGACTGATGCGCTGCTCGTAGCTGTCGCGATAGCCGGCGCGGTTCAGCGGGCACAGCACCTGACTTTTCAGCTCCGCACGGGGAATCGGCGGCGCGTTCAGGTTGCACACCGTCAGTTCCGGCGCGCCGCGCGTGACCAGCTTCTCCGCCATCTCTACGGCCCAGTCGGACAGGTACGCAAGCGTGTCGTGCGGCGTCTGCTTCTCGGCGGATACGGCAATGCCCGGCTTGCGCAGGAATGTCGCTTCCCGCGCCGCGCCGACGGTTCCGGACACATACACCGACATGCCGACGTTGTAGCCCAAATTGATGCCGCTGATGACGGCGTCCGCGTCCGGCGCAAGGTTCATTGCTCCGATGCGGCAGCTGTCCACCGGCGTACCGAAAATTGCCCACGCTTCATCCGCATCGGGCACTTCGCGCTTCTCCGCCAGAATCGGCTGCTCGATGCTGAATGCATGTGCCTTTGCGCTCTGCTGCGTCGCTGGCACGCAGACCGTCACCCGATGCCCGGCACGCTTGACCGCCTGCGTCAGAATCGGCAGAAACGGGCTGGTGATGCCGTCATCGTTCACAATCAGAAAGTGCATGGTTATTCTCCTTCCGCAGGGGTCAGCGCGACCAAGAGCGTCTGCATGTTCTCGCGCATCCGATCCTCATAGTAACTCAGCGGCACGTCGGTTTCCGGGCCGGTCACAACGGGGTCAAGCGTGTAAATCGGCGCGCCCGTCTCGCGGGAAATCGTCTGCGCCGCCATATCATCGTACTGTGGCTCGGTGAACAGCGGCGGATTGTTCAGCTCACGGATAGTGCGCACCAGCTCCGCCAATTGCGCGGGGGACAGCGCGTCGCCCGGCTCGTGGTTGACGACGGCGGCGACTGTCAAGCCATACGCCCGCGCAAAATACGGGAATGCCTCGTGGAAGGTGACGATGTTCTTGTTCGGCACGGCTGCAAGGGTGGCTTTCAGCTCCTCATCTAGCGCCGCCAAGCGCGACACATAATCCGCGCGGTTTTGCTCAATCTGCGCTTCGTACTGCGGCATGGCGATGATAAGCCCGTCCGCCAGATTGTCCACCATCTGGATGGCGTTCTGCGCATCAAGCCAGATATGGGCGTTCGCTTCGCCCGCATGGTGATGCCCGTGGTCGTCGGCGTCTTCGTCCTCGTGGTCATGGTCGTCCACATACTCGTCCATGCCGTCCTCGGTCAGCAGCGTGATGCCGGCGGACGCATCCACCACTGGCAGCTTCGGGAACGTGTCCATCACGCGGGTGAGGTAGCTTTCCATGCCCGCGCCGTTGATGAGGAATACATCCGCCTTGTTCAGCACCTTCATATCGCCGGTGGAAAGCTGATAATCATGCAGACAGCCGGTGTTCGGCGCGGCAAGGTTGCGGATGGTGATGCCGTCGATGCCCTGCGTGAGGTTGAGGGCGAAGAGGTAGATGGGATAGAACGACGTGACGACGGTTTCCGCCGCCGCGAAGGCGGGAGAGAGGAAAATGAGCAGCGTCAAAAGGGCTGCAAGCAGCTTTTTGGTTTTCATGTGATGATGATTCCTTCCTAAAACAGTGGTGGATTGGGGGATGCAGTGGCTGCCTGCGGCGCGTTTTCCCGAAGGATCCGCTCCATCAGCGCTTTTTCCGCCGATGACAGCGGGTAAAATTGCATCAGCGTCCGCATAGCGCACAGGCTGCCGGAGATCATGGCGAACGCCATCAGCGTGTCCTTCGGCATTCCGGTTGTGCCGAGGGATTCAAAGAGGACGGCAAGCAGCTCATCCGCCAGCAGGGGAAACTCCTCCATGCGGAAACGGCGGGGTCGTCCGTCCGGCATGGAAACGCGCATCTGCGGGCCCAGAATGGCGTATAAATCGCGGAACAAGCCATCGCGAAGCGCTTCGCACAAGGCGGAAAGGTCGTCGCCCACGCGGTAGTGCCGCAGCCGTTCTGCCGCATGTGTTCCGACCCCGGAATGCGCCAGCGCTGTCCCGATTCGCATCGCCAGCACCTGCTGCACCCGGTCAAGCGGAATTGCAATCGCCATAGCCTGTCCTCCTTTGGGGGAGATGCAGAATCCCCGCCCTTTTCATTTCGACATCCAAAGGCAAAATCCCTTGTTTCCAAACTTTTTTTGCACTTTTTTTCGGACGGTAATTCCCAGAAAAATATGCAGGATTCAGCATAAAATACGCCGCTGAATGAAATTATCCACAGGAACTTGTGGAGAACATAGCTTCTTTCCACAAGATTTTGTTCCGCCGGGCTGCAAAACGGCATGGGTCATGCACAAAAATGACGGAATCGGAATGCTTGCGATTTTGGCGAACCTGTGGTATGATACAAAAGGATGCGAATGGACATGAATGCAAAAGCATCACAGGCTCACGGCCGCAGGTCGGTCGTGCGCCTTTTTCGCCCCCTTGCGTCCCCAACGCGGACAAAAAAGCCGGTCGGACAATGCGTCCGCGCAAAGAATACGGAGGAATCCCCTGATGGACATGGAAGAGCTGTGGTCAAAGACACGCGAGGTGCTTCGCGCGGAAGTCAACGCCGTAGTGTACAATTCTCTGCTGGGCAGCAACAACCTCGTTCCGGCGCTGCTTGACGGCGATACGCTTGTGCTTCGCGTGGTGATGGACAATCTGAAGCTGCTGATTACCAACCAGTGGTATTCGACGATTGTCCGTGCGCTCAGCCAGGTGGCGGGCCATCAGATGGATGTGGAAATCCTGACGCAGGAGGAAATCGAGGCGCGTCCGCAGCTGAAGCAGAAGGCGGTGGAGGAGCAGGAGACGGTGCTGGAAAGCTCGGTCGCCCTGAACCCGAAGTACACCTTCGAGACGTTCGTCGTCGGCAGCGGCAACCGTTTTGCCCATGCCGCCGCGCTGTCCGTCGCCACTGACCCGGCTCATTCCTACAACCCGCTGTTTATCTACGGCGGTGTAGGCCTTGGCAAAACACACCTCATGCACGCTGTCGGCAACTTCATCCGCGAGCATGACCCCAGCAAACGCATCCTCTATATCCCCGGCGAAACCTTCACCAACGAGTTGATTTCCGCTATCCAGCAGGGGCGGAACATTCAGTTCCGCAACCGCTTCCGCAGCGTTGATGTGCTGATGGTGGACGATATTCAGTTCATCGCCGGCAAAGAATCCACACAGGAAGAATTCTTCCACACCTTCAACACCCTGCATACCGCCGGAAAGCAGATTATCCTCACATCCGACCGTCCGCCGCAGGAAATTGCCCGCCTTGAGGATCGCCTGAAGAGCCGCTTTGCGTGGGGGCTGACCTGCGATATCAAGAAACCGGACGTGGAAACACGAATCGCCATCCTGCGCGAAAAGGCACGGCAGGAAAACATCACGATGGATGAAGGCGTGTATGAGGCCATTGCGACGCGCGTCGAATCCAACATCCGTGAACTGGAAGGCAGCCTGACCCGCCTTGTCGCCTATGCGCAGCTGACGAATCGCCCGATTACCGTGCAGCTGTGCGAAGAGGCGCTGCACGACATTTTCGCCAAGAAGGTGCGCAAGGAAGTGACGGCGCAGGTTATCATGCAGGCGGTGGCGAACTACTACTCCATCACGGTGGATGACCTGATTCGCCCCACGCGCCGCCGCGAAATTGCCGTTCCGCGCCAAATTGCGATGTACATCACGCGCGACCTGACGAACCTCTCCCTGCCGCAGATTGGACAGGTGTTCGGCAACCGCGACCACACGACGGTGCTGCATGGCTGCAACCAGATTGCCAACGCCATCAAGAATGATCCGTCGATGGCGAGCGTGGTGAATGATTTGAAGGAAATCATTGTGGACAACAAGTAATTGCATCAATATGTATATTCCCCCTCGTGCTGTGTTAATACAGGCGAGGGGGAATTTTTTATGCTGCTTGATTTTTCATGCTGCGGGGGGAAATCGCCTCCGCGGAGGCAACCCCCTGCATAAACACGCGGACACTGTATGCAGAAGTCACCAACTCAATCGCGAGAAGGGTGTCGAGAGGGTCGAAGACCCTTCGCAGGTGCAGGGCAGAGCCCTGCCGGAGTCAAGGGGCAGCGCCCCTTGGGTTCCCCCAATAAACACGCGGGCATTGTATGAAAGTGTCACCAACTGAATCGCGCGGAAGGGTCAAGGGAGGAACTCCCTTGCGGAGTCCAGAGGCAGAGCCTCTGGTGGTTCCCCTCACAGCTCCCTTCGTCCCTCCATCGCCTTCGAGAGCGTCACTTCGTCGGCGTATTCGAGGTCGCTGCCGACGGGGACACCGTGGGCAATGCGGGTGCACTTGATGCCCATGGGCTTAATGAGCCGCGCAATGTAGGTTGCGGTTGCTTCGCCCTCGATGTCGGGGTTCGTCGCCAAAATCACTTCGCTGACCGGTTCGGTCTGCAGGCGCGTCATCAGTTCCTTGATGTGTATGTCATCCGGCCCGATGCCGTCCATCGGCGACAGCGTGCCGTGCAGGACGTGGTACAGCCCGTGGTAATCGTGCATTCGCTCCATCGCGGCCACGTCGCGCGGGTCGCGCACGACGCAGATTTGCCCGTTATGGCGGCTTTCATCCGCACACACGGCGCACTTTTCAGCGGAGGAAAAATTGCCGCACACGTCGCAGTAGCGAATTGCCTTGCGGCCCTGCCACAGCGCTGCTGCCAGCGCGTGAACATCCTCCAGCGGCATCCCGACGATATGGTACGCCAGCCGCGCCGCCGTCTTGTGACCGATGCCGGGCAGCCGAGACAGCTCCGACACCATCCGCTCAATCGGTTCGATTTGTCCGGGCATCAGAACAGACCGCCCATGCCGCCCATGCCGGGCGCCATCTTGTTCATCGTCTCTTCGCGGTTTGCTTCACCCTTGCGCAGCGCTTCGTTCACCGCCGCCATCACAAGGTCCTGCAGCATTTCCACGTCGTCCGGGTCAACGACCTTGGGGTCAATCGTCAGGGACAGCAGCTCGCGCTTGCCGTTCACCTTCACGCTTACCACGCCGCCGCCGGATTGCGCTTCGTACTCCTGCGCATCCAGCTTTTCCTGCGCGTCCGTCATCGCCTGCTGCATCTTCTGCGCCTGACGCATGAGCTGCTGCATGTTCGCGCCGCCGCCGAAGCCAAAGTTCTGTCGTGCCATAAAAATCGTCCTCCTAATTATTCGTTTTCTGTCAGTTTCTCCGGGGAAATCCGCCGGATGGTCAGGTTGCCGGATGCCGTCGTCACGCGGACAGACGGTGCACCATCGACGATGGATACGCCGTCCGTCAGCAGCCGCCCGGACACCGAGCGAAGAATGGCGTCACACTGCGCGCCGGGAATTTCCAGACTGATGCCGCCTGCGACCGAGCCGCCCTTGAAGGTGGAGAACATCTCCGCAAAAGAGAGCATTGCGCCCCGGCTGACCGAGGACAGCGAGATGTTCAGAAACGCAAGGCGCTCCAGACAGAGCATCCCCGTCGTCGTGAACAGGCTGCAATCCTGACCGGAGAGGTCGCTGCCGGCAATGTCGCCGCTGCCGTTCTTGACCTTCAGACTCAGGCTGCTCAAGTCGGAGAGCATCACGAAGCCGGAGAGAGACTCCACGGACAGGTCACTAACCTGCAAACCGCGGACATGCACGCTGCCGGACGTCGTGCGAATCTCGACCCGTCCCTTCCACGCGCGCGGAATGCGGATGGTCACTTGCAGCCAGCGGGCGCTGAGCGGCAAGGGCGAGAGTGCGGCGGCGGACTGCTCCAGCGTCAGCGTATCGCCGTTCTGGGCGAGCGAAACCGCCTTCATATCGTGGTCGTCGCCGGATGCCATGACTTGGATTTCCTGCGTGTCATCGGCGTAGAGTTCCAGCAGGGCGCCGGTGAGGTGAATCACCAGCTGCGTAATGGTCAGCGAGGAAAAAGAGTTGCGCGAATTCATACGCGTTCACCTCCGTCATTCGTCCTCATCATATCACGTTTTGGCGCTTGTTGCAAGGGGAAAAGCCAACTATGAAGCAGTTGGATGCTTATGCGGATAGGCATAGTTGACTTCATTTCCATCGTGGTAACTTCCGCGAGTTCCAGAGGGCATAAAAACAGACGAAGTCTGCGATCGCCCTCTGGACTCCTTCGGCGTTCGCCTCCGGATGCTACTTGATTTTTATTGGAAGTTTTTTAGTTTGTGCGCAGGGACGCTTCGCTGCCTGCGGCGAAGTTGCCGGACTTGTTTTTCCTCTTTGAGTAGGTTTAACGGAGCAACAGTTGGGGCGTTGCCCCAAGCCCCATAAGGGGCGGCGCCATGCGGGTGCTGTTATTCCAGCAGCTCCGCCCCCGTCACCACGTCGTCCATCACCGCGATAACCAGCGGCGTTCCGCGATCCTGCTTGCCTTGCAGGCGCACGTTGTCCCTTTCCACCAGCGTCGCGGGGGATTTCGCCTGCTGCACGCGAATCAGGTGATCGTCCTTCTCCAACCGCACCACGCCCGCAAGCTGTTTGCCGTTGCTGCCATTCTTGTTGAAATAGAACGACTTCACGCCCTTGCCGTTGCGGTTCTGCTTCTCAAAATCAACGGAGAGCAGGCGTTTGGCGTAGCCGCGGTCGGTCAGCAGCACGATTTGGTCGCTGTCTTGCAGCTGCCCGCACCAGATGACCTCGTCGCCGTCCTCCACCTGCATACAGCGTACCCCGGCGGCGACGCGCCCCTGCACCGGTACGCTGTCGAGCGAGAAGCGGATGCACAGGCCGCTGCGGGTGAACAACAGCAGGTCGTCGCGACTGGCGGCGGGGAGAATTGTCAGCAGACGATCGCCGTCCTTCACGTTCACGGCGGCGAATTTCTTGCTGCGCACGTCGTAATCCGCGGCGGCGGTGCGTTTCACCATGCCCTGACGGGTGATGAAGAGAATGTCCGGCAGGTGCCCGACGTCCGCCATGCGGATGCACGTCATCCACAGCGCCTTCTCGTCGTCCTCCAGCCCAGCCAGCACGCCTGAAAGCAGCTGCCCGCGCTCCTTGGGCTTGACTTCGTTCAGCGACGCAACGGGCAGGGGATAGCAGTTGCCGTGGTCGGTGAAGATGAGCAGCGTCTCGTCTGTTTTGGCCATGAACAGGAAGTCGGCGAACTCCTTGTCGTCCTCCGCGCGGGTCGGGAGCGGCGTTTTCTTGTAGAGCGCGGGATTCATGCGCTTCAACTGCCCCGCGCCCGTGAACGCCACGATAACCTCTTCCGGCGCGGCGGCTTCTTCCTCGACTTCCAGCGGGGATTCGTCCGCTTTTTCGATGGTCGTGCGGCGCTCGTCGGCGAATTCCTCGGCAATCTCCTGCAATTCCTTGCGGATGACTGCCAAGAGCTTTTTCTCGCTGTGCAGGATGCCCTCCAAGCGGTCGATGAGCTTCAGGATGTCCTCGTACTCCTTGCGCAGGGCGATGATTTCCAGATTCGTCAAGCGCTGCAGGCGCATGTCCAAGATTGCCTGTGCCTGTGCGTCGGACAGCTCGAAGCGCTCCATCAGGCGGGTTTTCGCTTCTTTCGGGTTCTTCGAGGAGCGAATCAGCGCGATGACCTCATCGAGGTTGTCTACCGCAATCATCAGCCCCTGCAAAATGTGCGCGCGGGCTTTTGCCTGCTTCAGGTCGTACTCCGTGCGGCGGGTGATGACGTTTTTTTGATGGCGGATGAAGTGCCCCAGCATCGTCTTCAGCCCCATCTGCACGGGCTTGCCCTCGGCGATGGCGACCATGTTCACGCCGAAGGTGACCTGCAAGTCCGAATACTTGTAGAGCACTTTCAGCACCTTGTCCGGGTCGGCGTCCTTCTTCAGCTCGATGACGGCGCGCATTCCCTCGCGGTCGGATTCGTCGCGGATGTCGTAGATGTTTTGCAGCTGCCCCTTCTTTTCTTCCGACAGCTTCAAAATCTTCTCCAGCATCGCGGCTTTGTTGACCATGTAGGGGATTTCCGTGATGACAAGCAGCTTGCGCCCGTTCACGCCGTCCTCCACATGCACGCGCGCGCGCAGGGACAGCTTCGAGCGTCCGGTCTCATAGCCTCTGCGGATTTCCTCGTTTTTCACCAGCACGCCGCCGGTGGGGAAGTCCGGGCCGGGGATGATTTTCATCAGCTCATCCAGCGGAATGTCCGGATTCTCCATCACAGCAATCGCCGCGCGGATGCTTTCGCCCAGATTGTGCGGGGGGATGTTCGTCGCAAGCCCTACCGCGATGCCGCTCGCGCCGTTGACGAGCAGATTCGGGAAGCGCGCGGGCAGCATGTCCGGCTCTTTGAGCGTGTCGTCGAAATTCAGGCGGAACGGCACGGTGTCCTTCTCAATGTCGCGCAGCATTTCCAGCGCGAGGGGCGTCATGCGCGCCTCGGTGTAACGCATGGCGGCAGCGCTGTCGCCGTCAATGGAGCCGAAATTGCCGTGCCCATCGACCATCGGCCCGCGCATGGAGAAGTCCTGCGCCATGCGCACAAGCGCGTCGTACACGGAGGAATCGCCGTGCGGGTGATATTTGCCCAGGCAGTCGCCGACGATGCGGGCGCACTTGCGGTGCGGCTTGTCGGGCGTCGTGCCCAGTTCCATCATGGTATAGAGAATGCGGCGCTGCACGGGTTTTAAGCCATCCTCGACGCGCGGCAGGGCGCGTTCCAGAATGACATGCTCCGCGTAGGGAATCATGGACTGGTGCATCACGTCCTCGACGGTCGTTTGCAGGATGCGCGACGGGTCGTCCTTGGGAATCGGGCGGTTATCGCTTGTTTTCTTTGCCATAACTTACTTTCCTTCCCCTCGCTGACCTTCCGGCAGCTCGAAATTATCCGGCTTGTTGAAGTCGGCGTTCTCGATGATGTAGTCGCGGCGCGGCTCGACCTTGTCGCCCATCAGGATGGTAATGCGGCGGTCAGCCAGCGCTGCGTCCTCAATCGTCACCTGCATCAGTTTGCGCTGGGAAGGATCCATCGTCGTCGCCCAGAGCTGTTCGGGGTTCATTTCGCCCAAGCCTTTGTAGCGCTGGAGCGTATAGCCTTTGCCCGCTTCCTTGATGCACTTCGCCAGCTCCTTGTCGTCGTAGGCATAGAGGACTTTGCTGCCCTTTTGAACCTTGTACAGCGGCGGCATCCCAATATACACATGCCCCCCAGTGACGAGCTCCTTCATGTAACGGAAGAAGAAAGTGAGCAGAATGGCGCGGATGTGCGCGCCGTCCTGATCGGCATCGGAGAGGATGATGACTTTGTTGTATTTGAGGTTGGCAAGGTTGAAATTCTCGTCGATGGACGTGCCGAGCGCGGTAATCAGCGAGCGGAACTCCTCGTTGCTCAGCACCTGATCCAGCCGCTTCTTTTCGGCATTGAGGGGCTTGCCGCGCAGGGGGAGAATCGCCTGATAGCGGCTGTCGCGCCCCTGCTTGGCGCTGCCGCCTGCGGAATCGCCCTCGACGATGAACAGCTCATTGTCCTCCGCCTTTTTGCCGCGGCAGGCGCTGAGTTTGCCGACCAGCGGCGCGGCATCAAGCTGATTTGCTTTGCGGGCGTTGTCGCGGGTCTTGCGCGCGGCTTCCCGCACCTGCGCGGCGCGAATCGCCTTCTGCACAATCTGCTGGGCAATCTCCTGATTCTTGAGGTTCTCCAGCCAGTCCGTCAGCTGCTGGGTGATGATGCCCTCCACCGCGGGGCGCACTTCGCTGTTGCCAAGACGCCCCTTCGTCTGCCCCTCGAACTGCGGATTCTTGACCATCGTCGTCAGCACGCAGCTCAAGCCTTCGCGGAAGTCTTCGCCCGTCAGGTTGCTGTCCTTTTCCTTCAGGAAGCCGTTGCGGCGGGCGTAGTCGTTGAACATCTTCGTGAATGCCGCCTTGAAGCCCGTTTCGTGCGTTCCGCCTTCACCCGTGGGGATGTTGTTGACATAGGAAAAAAGGCTCTCGGTGTAGCCGTCGGTGTACTGAATGGCGACGCGGCAGATGACGGAATCCTTCTGGCCTTCGAGGTAAATCGGCTGATCGTGCAGGACGGTTTTGCCGTCGTTCAAATACCGCACATAGTCGATGATGCCGCCCTCGTAGTGGAAGGTCGTTTCGCGGCGGGCAGGGTCGCTCACACGCTCGTCGAGAAAGACAATTTTCAAGCCCCGGTTCAGGTATGCCAACTCCTGCAGGCGGCGGAACACCGTGTCGTAGTTGAAGCGCACGTCCTCGAAAATCGCGTCATCGGGAAGAAAACGCACGAGTGTGCCCTTCTTGCGTGTGTTGCCGACTTTTGCCAAGGGCGCGTCCGGCTTGCCCGCGATGACCTTGCCTTTCTTCTCGTCGAACTGACTTGTGAAGCGCATGGCATAATGGCTGAAATCGCGGTAGATGTCCACGGTCAGCCACTTGCTCAGCGCGTTGACGACCGACGCGCCCACGCCGTGCAGACCGCCGGAATAGCTGTAATTCTCGTTGTTGAACTTGCCGCCCGCGTGCAGCACGGTGAAAATGACCTCCGCGCCGCTGACGTGCATGGTCGGGTGCTCATCCACAGGCATACCGCGCCCGTTGTCGTACACCGATGCGGAGCCGTCCGTGTGCAGCGTCACGCGCACCTCATCCGCAAAGCCGTTCGACGCCTCGTCAATCGCGTTATCCACAATCTCCCAGAGCAGGTGATGCAGACCGCGCGTCGAGGTGGTGCCGATATACATGCCCGGACGCATCCGAACCGCTTCCAGCCCTTCCAGCACCTGAATATTGCCCGCATCATAGTGATTTGCTTGATTTGCCATGAAAAAACTCCTCTTATAATGAAGGAAGTATATCAAAATCGCAACGGTGACAAAGCACCAATTTTCATTATATCACAATTCCGCCGATTCATCAAGGCGAACAGCAAAATGACGCTCGGACAGTTCGGCAGAGGGAAATCGGCACAAAAAGGCGCTGTACGCTCAACAAAAACGTAACATTTTATCAAATATCGGAAACATGTTCATGGGAAAACAAAAAAAAGATATTGCAAACGGGAAGATAATCGCCAAATCAAACAGGGAAAAATCCGCGAAAACGCCGCAGAATTTACAATTCACAGGGAAAAAGCCTCTTGACAATGAAACAATTTTGTAATAAAATCAGGCTGTACGGAAAGGAGTGATTTCCCCATGATGAATTCCGGTCTGCGGCGGCTTCTGTCCGGCGCGGTGGCGCTGATGCTGCTGGGCTGTTCCTCCGCCTTGGCGGATACGGCGACGGTCACTGCGCGCAAACTCATTCTGCGCGAAAAAGCATCCTCGACCAGCGATGCCCTGCAAACCCTGCCCAAAGGCACGAAGCTGGAGGTTCTCGGCAAAAGCGGCAGCTGGTATAAAGTGACTTACGGGAAATACACCGGCTATGTCTATAAAACGTATGTCAGCGTGACCAAGACGGCCAGCAGTTCCAGTTCTTCCAGCAGCGCGACGCGGCTGGAAAAGGGGAGCACGGGCAGCGACGTCAAGGATTTGCAGACAAAGCTGAAAAAACTCGGCTATTATGATGCTTATGTCGATGGCGATTATGGCGACACGACCGTCGCGGCGGTCAAGGCGTTCCAGAAGAAGTATAACTTGACGGCGGACGGCATTGCAGGCAAAGAGACGCTCAAAAAGCTCGACAGCGTCTACGAGAACGCGAACAGCGCCAAGGACGATGATTCGCTCCGCATGGGCGACAGCGGCAGCGCCGTCAAGGACTTGCAGACGAAGCTGAAAAAGCTCGGCTTCTACAACGCCTATGTCGATGGCAGCTATGGCGATACGACGGTTGCGGCAGTCAAGGCGTTCCAGAAGAAGTATAACCTGACGGCGGACGGCGTGGCGGGCAGCGAAACGCTCAAAAAGCTCGACAGCGCGTACAAGAACGCGGACAGCGACAAGGACGACGGCTCGCTCCGCAAAGGCGCAACCGGCAGCGCCGTCAAGGATTTGCAGACGAAGCTGAAAAAGCTCGGCTTCTACAACGCCTATGTCGATGGCAGCTATGGCGATACGACGGTTGCGGCAGTCAAGGCGTTCCAGAAGAAGTATAACCTGACGGCGGACGGCGTGGCGGGCAGCGAAACGCTCAAAAAGCTCGACAGCGCGTACAAGAACGCGGACAGCAATACCAGCACCGATGACGATTCGCTCCGCAAGGGCGCAACCGGCACGGCAGTCAAGACGCTGCAGACCAACCTGAAGAAGCTGGGCTTCTACACGGCGTATGTCGACGGTTCGTTCGGCTCGACGACCGAGAGCGCCGTCAAGGCATTCCAGAAAAAATACGGTCTGACGGCGGACGGTGTGGCGGGCAGCGCGACGCTCAAGAAGATTGAATCCGCCGTGGCGAGCGCCAGCAGCGGAAAAATCACCACCGAGCGACTGGACTGGTTCAATGGCGGCAAGAACGTCATCCCGAACGGCGCTGTATTCCAGATTAAGGACGTCAGCACGGGGCTGATTTTCTCCGTGCGCCGGCAGAGCGGCGGCAACCACATGGACGCCGAGCCGCTGACGGCGGAAGATACCGCGATTCTCAAGAAAATCAACGGCGGCACGTTCAGCTGGCGCCGCCGCGCAGTGCTGGTGAAGTACAACGGGCATGTGTATGCCGCGTCGATTTACTCCGAACCCCACGGCACAAACACAATTCTGGACAACAACTTCGATGGGCAGTTCTGCCTGCACTTCTATGGCAGCAAGACCCACGGTACAGACCGCGTGGATGCAGATCACCAGAAGTGCGTGGAACAGGCCATGAAGGCGACTTGGTAAAAATCCCAGTCAAAGGGCAAAGCAATGGGCACTGCTGCAGCGCGGCAGTGCCTTTTTGCGCACATCCGAAATCGTCCGCCGATGCCCTATTGACAAATCGCCCAAAATCCATACAATAAAATTGCGGCTGAAATCATTCATTTTTCATTCATTCCGATGGACAGCCGAGGACAAGAGAGAGAGGAAAGTACCATGTTCGGATTTCGACCCGACGGACGGCGCGTGTCGTCCATTGACCCCATCGTCGGCATTACGCCGTACCTGATGCCCATGCGCTGCGACGCGCAGGTTTTCCTGCAGCACCGCGTGGACTATGAGCTGCTGACGCGCTACATTGCGGCGCAGGCGGCGAAGGGCGAGAAAATCACGTTCATGCAGATTATTACCGCCGCGTTCGTCCGCACTGTGTCCCAGCACCCGGAAATCAACCGCTTCATCCTCAATAAGCAGTTCTTCGCGCGGAACATGTGCGCCGTGTCCTTCACGATGCTCAAAAACCCGCAGAACGCCGAAATGGGCGAGACGGCGGTGAAGGTGAAGTACGACCTGACCGACACCATCTACGACGTGCGCGACCGCATGGAAAAGGTCATCAACGCTAACCGCGGCGAGGACAAGAAGAATTTCGCGGATAAGCTGGCGAAAGCGGTGCTGGTCGTGCCGGGTCTGGCGACGGGCATCGTCGCGCTGGTTCGCCTGCTTGATCGCTACGGGCTCTGCCCCGGCGCACTGCTGGACGAGCTGCCCTTCCATACCAGCATGTATATCACCAACAACGCCTCCATCGGCCTGCATCACGTCAACCACCACATCTACAACTTTGGTTCGGTTACGCTGTTCTTCGGCATGGGTACCGTGGAGAAGGTTGCCGTGGTGGAGAAGGGCGAGGCGCGCATGAAGCGCTTCCTGCCCATCGGCATCACGGCGGATGAGCGCGTCTGCTCCGGCGCGCACTACGCGGCGTTCTTCGGCACGATGTCGTATCTGCTCAATCATCCGGAAGAACTGGAGAAGCCGCCGGAATCCGTCCGCTTTGACGAAAAGTGCGAATACCACGTCCCGAAAGTTGGCGAGCAGCCGGCGAAGAAGCAGAAAAAGCAGCAGAAAGCCACGGTTCAGGCGTAAATCAGCAGGAAAAAACGCATGATATGTCGAAATCCTCCGTTGCAGCGCATTCCTTGAAACGGGAGTGCAGAAGAACGGAGGATTTTTTTCATGCAGAATGTAGGTATTGTCGGCTTGGGACTGATTGGCGGCTCACTCGCGAAAACCATCAAGCTCCACACGCCGTACACGGTTTATGGCACGGATAAGAATGCGGACACGATGCGCCGCGCGTTCCTGATGGAGGCGATTGATGGCGAACTGACGGCGGAGACGCTGCCGCAGTGCGATGTTGTGCTGATCTGCCTGTACCCGCAGGGGATTATTGACTATGTGACCACGCACGCGGCGGACTTTAAGCCCGACAGCCTTGTGATTGACTGCGGCGGCGTGAAGCAGGTGATTTGCGATGCACTGTTTCCCGTATCGCAGCGGTATGCGTGGCATTTCATCGGCGGACACCCGATGGCGGGGCGCGAGTACAGCGGCTTCAAGTACGCCCGCGACGATCTGTTCGACCATGCGTCGATGATTCTGTGCGGTCACGGCGACGACGACCCGGCGGTTTTGCAGCGCGCCCGCGACTTTTTCATGAAACTGGGCTTCCTGCGTGTGCAGTTCACGACGCCGAAGACGCATGACGAGATGATTGCGTATACGTCGCAGCTGGCGCATGTCGTGTCGAGCGCGTATGTGAAGTGCCCGCTGGCGGATAAGCACCGCGGGTTCTCGGCGGGGAGTTTCGCGGATATGACGCGCGTGGCAAGGCTAAATGAGGATATGTGGACGGAGCTGTTCTTTGATAATCGAGAGGCGCTTCTGCCGGTGGTGGAGGACTTGGTGCAGCGGGTGACGGAGTATCGGGACGCGCTGCGGGATGAGGATAGGGAAGGAATGAGAAAATTATTGCGTGAGGGACGCGAGACGAAGGAACGCCTGACGGATTAACACGCGGGTAAAGTATGGAAGAGCGCTCAACCCAATCGCGCGAAGGGGTCAAGGGGGGGACTTCGTCCCTTTTCGTCTGCCCCTTGC